>Ga0116217_10000807_pt1 | contig 31477 bp, 24 predicted proteins | sample Sb_taG_6_FD_89697 | JGI IMG/M metagenome (GOLD analysis project Ga0116217, IMG submission 89697) | Peat soil microbial communities from Weissenstadt, Germany - Sb_50d_4_PS metaG | ecosystem: Environmental > Terrestrial > Soil > Wetlands > Peat | place: Germany: Weissenstadt | collected 2010-09-21 | reverse complement strand
GTCGTAAGTCAGGCGGATGCGCCGGTCGCCGAGGTCGTCGAGCAGGGCCTGGTACGTCTGCCAGCGCACCCCGGAAATGACGATCGGGCCGTACCCCGGAGAAGGTGCCAGGACACGCGGTACGACGGCGGCGGTCATGGGCACTGCTCCTCCTTCGATGGGACGGCTCACTCTTCGCGCTCGCGGACGTTGCATTCCAGCCTCCATCATTGCATGTTATCGCGGCTGAGGCAGCACAATTCCAGCGTACAGCATCCTCGGCGGACCACCGCCCGGACACGATCCCGTGCCGCCCCTCGGCCCGTCCTGGCACCCCCAGGAGCCGCATCCGGAACCAGGCCGCGGAAGGCGTTCTTCAGGGTGGACGGCGGCGGGGTGCTGCGGGTCAGCCGCCGGCGAGTCGCTGGCGGAGTTCCTCGACGCGGGCGGCGTGCTTGTCGGCGTCGGGGTGGCCGATCTCCTGCTCGAAGCGGACGCGGATCTCCATTAGCCGGATCGCTTCCGCCAGACGGTCCTGCTTGACCAATTCGTCGCCCAGGTTCCAGCACGCAATCGCCTCGCCTTGGCGGTCGCCGACCTCCTGGGTGATGGTCAACTGTTGCTGGTAGAACTCGATGGCCCGCTGCGGCTGGCCCAGGTTCTTGTAGGCGATGCCCAGGTTGCCCAGGGCGGCGCCCTCGCCGCGGCGGTCGCCGACCTCCCGCGCGATGGCCAGATACTGCTGGTGGAACTCGATGGCCCGCTGCAGCTGGCCCAGGTTGGCGTAGGGGTTGCCCAGGCAGCCCAGGGCGTTGCCCTCGCCGCGGCGGTCGCCGACCTCCCGCGCGATGGCCAGCCGCTGCTGGTAGAACTCGATGGCCCGCCACAGCTGACCGAGCCGAAAAGAGGCAGACCCGACCGTGCCCAGCAGTTTGCCCACCAACGGCCTGCCCATGCGCAGCCGCACTCCCTCGGCCAGAAACGGCTCCAGCACCCGCAGTCCCTCGCGGATCCGGCCGTGATCCTGCAACCAGTCCGACGCCGACTCCAGCAACTCGCAGGCCCGGTCGTACTCCCCGGCCTCGAACAGGTGGTGTCCCGCCTCCAGGTCCGTCTCGATCCCGCGCGACGTCTTCGCCTGCTCCTCCAGGTACGCGCCCACGCGCCGATGCGTCTCCAGGCGCAGCCCCGCGTCGTCCGGATAGCGTTCCCGCACATACGCCGCCGTCGCCGGGTGCAGCGTGTAGTGCGGCACGTCCCCCACCTCCGCCGTCTCCAGCAGCGACGTGCGACACAATTCCTCCGCAGTCTCCTCGGCTACGGCCGCGTCCTCCCCGGTCTCCCCCAGGTGCGCCATCAGACTCCAGTCCCACGGCCGCCGCAGCAGCGTCATACAGTACAGCATCCGCCGCTGCCGCTCGTCCAGCACGTTGTCCCAGATCGCCGCCAGCAGCAGGTTCGCCCACAGCTTGTCCCGCACCCCGGGCAGCACCGGTCCCACCACCTCCGCCCACTCCCGTTCCAGGTCGGCGTCACTCGGCGGCTGCGGCAGACGCCACTCGCCCTGCGCCCGCCGACGCCGCGCCAGACCCGCCGTCACCAGGTCCTCCGCGTATTCCACTGCCCGCGGGTGGCCGTCCAGCCGATCCGCCAGCCGCGCCCGCGTCGGCCCCGCCAACTGCTGCAACGTCTCGAACCAGCCGGTCAGCCGCAGCAGCGCCTCCGCCGGCAACGGCGTCACCGCCAGCAGTACGTCCAGGAAGTCCTCGTTCTGGTAGCGGCACGTCGCGATCAAGAACAGCTTGTCGCTCCCCTCCTTCGCCATCTCCCGCAGCACCAGCCACAGCCCGCGCAGTTCCTCACTCTTCCAGGCCCCGAAGGCACGCTCGTCGGGCCGCTCCGACGCCGCCTCGGTGGGGCCGATCAGCAGCGACTCCATATTGTCCAAAATCAGCACCAGGCGCGGCACCCTGGCCAGCAGCGCCTCCAGGAACGCGGCGAACCGCTCCACCGCCCCTTCCACGCCGCGGTCCACCTGCTGCACCACGCCTTCCCATTCCACGCCGAAGCGCTTGCGGCAGTAGTCGAGCAACTGGCCGACCAGCGCCTCGACCGGGTCGGCGTCCGTCTCGACCGCCTCGCACCACAGCACGCAGACGTCGGCCGGCGCCGCCCCCAAGAGCGGCGGCACGTGGAAGGCCAGGGTCGATTTGCCCAGGCCGCCCAGCCCCTGGAGCACCAGCACGCGCTTCCCCTGACGCAGCAGGTGGCGGCGGACGCGGTGCAATTCGCGGCGGCGGCCGATGAAGCCGGTCTTCAGCACGCGGCGGCGGCCGCGGCCGTCGAAGGTGCGCCGCAGCGGCGGCTCGGCCCGGCGGCGCTGCTCGGCCGTGGCCGCCGTGCCCAGCGGGAAGTCCGGCCCGCGGTGGTACAGCACCAGTTGCGACCAGGCGAACGGGAACGGGCCGTCGGCCGGCCGCAGCAAGGCGTTGCGGGCCTCGCGCACCGCCTGCCGCGTCGTCCGCCCCGCCGCCAGCGCCGCGTACAGCGCCTCCTCCGCCCGCGTCGAGAGGTCGTCCTGCATGGGGACCGGAGTAGCCGGCCACCTGCGCCGCCCCCGCCCGGTGCAGCCGCGCTGCCGCCGACTCCGCCCCCGCCTCGTCCACGTCGTTGCCGTGGCAGCAGGCCAGGTAGAAGAACGACGGCAGCCGCCCGTCCGGCAACTCGCGCCGCAGCCGCTCCGCCAACTCCGCCACCGGCACGGCGCAGGCGCCGCCGTCGTCGTCCTCGAAGACCAGCGTGCCGGGGCCGCCGTGGCCGCTGAAGTGGACCCCGGTCGGCCCGACCCGCGCGACCGTGGCCACCAGGTCGTCGAGGGTGCCCAGCTCGGTCGGCGTCTGCGGACAGTACACGGTCAGGGCCAGGGCCAGGCGGTAGCTCTCGGCCTCGTAGTTCAGGCCGGGGCTGCCGGCCGGTGCCGAGACGTTGACCACCAGCCGGAACGGCCCGACCGGCGGACGCAGCAGGGCGGCCTCGGCCACTTCGCCGGGGGTCGAGCGCACCAGGTCGAGCCGGCCGTCGCGGACGAGGAAGGCGTCACCGTCGTGCAGCAATTCCCACGGCAGCGCCAGCAGTTCGTCTCCGGCCCGCAGCAGAAGCAAGGCCCGGTCGCCGGGGGCCAGCGCCTGCCGCAGCCGCTCGCGGCCCGGCTCGTCGAACAGCAGGTCGAACAGGGCGCGGCCGAGCGCCGTGGCGGCGCGAGTGAGGTCGGCCCGGTCGGCGTCGCCGGCCGGCGGCGTGCGGACCAGGCGGCGGAAGGCGCCGAGGTGGGCGACGAAGCGGGCGTCGGCCGTCGGCGAGGCGACGGGGCGGGCGCTGCCGTCGGGACTGACGACGAGCAGGCCGTCGCCGTCGCGGCGCAGGTCGAAGGCGAGCATCTGCCCCAGGGCCAGCCGCCGCAGGTCGTGTTCGGGCAATTCCCGCAGTCGCCCCGCGCGCCGGGCGACCAGGGCGGCGACCTCGGCCACGGGCCGGCCGGCGGCGGCGATCGCCTGGGTGGCGGCCAGGGGCGGGTGGCAGGGGGACGTCTTCGAGCAGGACGGGGATGACGCGACCCAGCGGCCCCGACAGGGCCATGAAGGTGCTCCACTCCCACTTGACCCAGGGCCGCCCCAGGGACTGGCGCGTGACGACAAGGACGAGGAAGCGGCAGCGGCACAGGCCGGCGTCGCTGAGCCCCTCGACGAAGTTGTCCTGCTGGGGCAGCACGCGCTCGTCCAGCCAGGCGCTGAGGCCGAGGCGGACCAATTCGTCGAGGAGGGAACGGACCCAGGGCTTGTCGGCGGAGTGATGGGACAGGAAGACGTCGGTGAGGTCGGCGGGCGGATCGACGGGCATGGGCAAGCTCCCGAAGGATGAGATGGAGGCCGTGTGCATTATGGCAGGGCGGTCGCGGGTTCGCCAGGGTCGGGCACCGTTGAATCCCAGGGGCGTGCCCCGTGAGTGGTTAGGGTCGCTGCCACAGACGGCGGAGAAGAAGAGTTGTTTGTTCTTCACCGCTTGGGAATGCTACGGGCCTACCCCGTGGTTCGTCATGCCAGCCCAAGCCGGCGCAGGAACCGGCGCCAGAAAGGAAGCGGCTCGACGGCGAGGGCCAGGCAACTGAGCGCCTGCCACGCCGCCCTGAAGTGGCTCAGGGGCGCGGAGTGGACTTCACCCCTCTTGGGATAGGACACTTGACCTGGCGGGTCGGGCTCCAGGTAGTACACGAGCCCATCCCGCACGGTCAGCACCACGACCGAATGCGGGACGCGCGGTGCGACCGCGGAGGGGTCAGCGAGCCGGGTCATGTCGAGGCAGACCTTGACGGGCCTGCCAGACGAGGTCGTGCGAAGCAACCAGTCCCACAACGCCGGCGCAGTCCCCTCGCGTGGCGGACGCTGCAATAGCTCGAAATCCCCGCCGACGCCGGTGAGGCAACGCACTTCGGGGAGGAGGCCGAAGTCCTCGAGCACGCGACCGACCTGGTCGTCATCGTAACCGTCCTGGGGCACCAGTCCCGGACGAAGGTAGGGGCCGAGCCGGCGACAGAAGTCTGCTTCCGTACACTCCACCCCTTCGCGGTGAAGCAGGTAGCGGGCACAGGCGACGGCGCAGGTGAAATCCGTTCCCTGGCCGAAGCCCTCCACCGCTTCCCGTGCGGTTGACATCGGCTCCCCCCGCACGAACTCAGGCCGGCGTCCACGCGACGTTGCGCCCATCCTCGCTGACGTGTAATTCCCCCCTCAACTGCCCGTCCGCTTTGCGGCGGACCTTGACGTGCCAGGTGCGGACGTTGCCCTCGACGGACAGGGCCCCGGTCGGCTCGATCGCGAGGGCGTCGCCGAGTTTCACCATGAGGTAGGAATTCGCCCGCTGATCGACGATGTCCGGCAGCGGCCGCGCCTCCGCCGGGAGCGGAGGGTCATCGGCCAGTCGTTGCCGCAGTTGCTCGACCTGAGCGGCGTGCTTCTCGGCGTCGGGGTGGTCGATCTCCTGCTCGAAGCGGACGCAGACCTCCATCAGCGGGATCGCTTCCGCCACGCGGTCCAACTTGGCCAGCGTATCGCCCAGGTTCCAGCACGAATCCGCTTCACCGCGGCGGGCGCCGATCTCCTGTGTGATCGTCAACTGCTGCTGGTAGAACTCGATGGCCCGCTGCGGCTGGCCCAGGGCGGCGTAGGCCAAGCCCAGGTTGCCCAGGGCGTTACCCTCGCCGCCGCGGTCGCCGACCTCGCGCGCGATGGCCAGGTTCTGCTGGCAGAACTCGATGGCCCGCTGCGGCTGGCCGAGGGAGTAGTAGGCGATGCCCAGGTTGCCCAAGGCGTAGCCCTCGCCTTGGCGGTCGCCGATCTCCCGCGCGATGTCCAGGTCCTGCTTGTGGAACTCGATGGCCCGCTGTGGCTCGCCCAGAGCGGCGTAACTGAGGCCGAGGTTGCCCAGGGCGCGGCCCTCGCCTTTGCGATCACCCACCTCGCGGGCGATGGCCAGGTGTTGCTTGTCGCACTCGATGGCCCGCCGCGGTTGGCCCAGCCTTCGATGGGCCCAGCCCAGGTGGCGCAGAGCCAGACCCTCACCAGGGCGGTCGTTGAGTCGCCGTGCCGACTCGACCGCTTTCGTTTCCCAAACGATCCTCTTCTCCGGATGCTGTCGCAGTTCGCGCAGATACGGCGTGCGATTGGCGTAGTCGCAACATAGACGAGCCGCCTCCGCGTCGTCTTGCAGGCGGTCCCGCACGCACGCAAATCCCGCCTGGGCGTTGGGCCAGGTTCTGTCGAACCCGCGCAGGGCCTCGGCAATGGCAGCACCGCCTTTCAGGTAGAGATCGTCCGCATCGCCGATCACCTTGCAGAAGTAGCGCGCATGCCGGCGCTCGGCCTCGGCACGGGCCGTCCCATCCAGGCGCTCCCCGGCGTACTCCCTCACCAGGTCGTGGAGGCGATACAACCCCGCCGCGCAGTCCCAGCCGAGCAGGCTGCCGCGCCGCAGCGTGCCCAGGTAGCCGTCGGCTGTCGCCTCGTTCGTCCCCCACACTGCCGCCGCCCACCCGGCCTCAAAGTCGCCCACCAGTACCACCAGCTCGCGCCAGCGCGCCCGCAGCGGCTCCGGCAGCAGCTCCTCGCTCAGCCGCAGCGACGCCGCCACCTCGTTCAGCTCCGCCAGCCGCGCTGCCTGCAAGCGCCGCAGGTACTGAGCGGGCGACAGGTCATCGCGCTCGGCCAGCGTCGCCCCGGCCACGCGCAGCGCCAACGGCAGGTAGCCGCAACGCTCCGCCAGCACCGACGCCAGCGACTCGTCCAGCCGCGGCGCGATCGCACGCAGTAGCGCCACGGCGTCGGCCGGCGCCAGGGCATCGAGATCGCACGGGGACAGCCCCGGCAAGGTGAAGCGCTGCCGGGACGTCACCAGCACCAGGGCGTCGCCGCCCGGCGGCAGCAGCGGCTCGACCTGCTCCCGGCCCGCGGCGTTGTCCCACAGCAGCAGCACGCGCCGGCCGCTCAGCACCGACCGATAGCGGCCGGCCAATTCGGCGTCGCTGGCGGGGAGGCCCTCCTCGGGGTAGAAGGCGTGCAGCACGTGGGCCATCGCCTCCTGCCAGGTCAGCGGCCGCGGGTCCACGCCCTTGAGATCCAGGTAGATGTGGCCGTCCGGGTAGCGCTCGCCGAGGCGCTCGGCCAGCTTCAGGGCCAGCGCCGTCTTGCCGATGCCGCCCAGGTCGCGGATGCCGAAGATGGCGACACCGCCCGCGACCTGCCCGTCCAGCCGCGCGAAGACGTCGTCGCGGCCGACGAAGTCCGCCGGTGGCCGCGGCAGCTGCCGGGGCCGCACCGGAGGCCACGGTATCCACGCCGCCAGCGCCCTATGCACCTTGTACCGGAAGTCCGGCACGTCGGTGAACCAGTTGATGATGAGCCCGGCGATCCGCTTCTTGAAGGCGTCCAGCCGTGCCCTCTGATCGAACTCGACATCGGCGATCGGCCAGGGATGCTTGTCATCAACGACGAAGCAGAGGCGTTTGAGGCCGCGCTGGCCAGCGTAATCGAATTCGCATTCGGTGACGCTGAGGTCGTGGCCGGGCTCGATGAAGCCGTAGCGGTGGGCGAAGATGCCGAGGTAGACGTCGGCCTGGTCGAGCTTGGCCAGCGAACCGGTGGTGGCGCCGAGGCCCATTGGCTCGAAGTCCTCCATGTCGATGGCGACGAGGCCCAGTTCGCGACAGACGAGCAGGGCGGCCTCGCGGTAGGGGCCGAGGTCGCGGCTGGTGCTGCTGACGAAGACGGTTGGCATGGGGGCGCTCCGTGGCGGCGCGGGGGCCGAGATTGCCCCCGTTGGCACTCCCTGGATTATGGCCGCGGCGCAGCAGGGACGCAATGCGCTGAGGCGATAAGTGTCGCTTGACCTCCTTGGAGGCCGGCGGGCGGATCCGGAGCGGACATGGGCAAGCTCCCGAGAGGATGGGATGAAGGCCGCATGGATTATGGCAGGGAAGACGGCGCTTTGCCAGGGGGCGAATGAGCGGGTGGGAATCGCACGAGGCCGTGGCAGCTACCGTTGGACCTCATGCGCTGCCCACGGAAGGTCATGCGTGAATACGAGTCCCACGGTCTGGAATTCGGCTGCCAGCGCGGGAAACAGGCCCCCACCGGTCTGACAATAGTCTTTCGTATTCGAGGTGCAAAAGACCAACTTCTTCGCGAAGCCCGCCTGGCGCACCTGCCGGGAAACCTCCAGGTACTCTTCGAGAATCGTGCAGTCTTTCACCTCCGCACCCCTTCGGGCGGGCGGCGTGTTACTCACCACCCGGCCGACGGCCCGGACCCTGCTGTTGTCGTCGGGATCGAGGGGCACGGCGGCGGCGAGTAGCTGTTGGCAGAGATGCCGCAATCGGTCGGCCAACCCTGGTCCCGTGTAGGTCGCTCGCCCAAAGCTCGGGGCAATCCCGAGGGCCTGGCATGCGTCGTGGAAATGCGCTGACTGATCCTCGATCTTCGCCAGGTGTCGCTTGACCTCCTCGACCACCTCCGGGGAATGCGTGTTCCACTCGATCGGGACAATGGAGGAGACAACCAGCAAGCACCCTGACGGGGCGGCCGTGGTCATCTTCAAGAGATCGACGGCTCTCTCGACACAGCCGCCGAGACAGCGATAGCTGGCGCGGATGATGTCCAGGAGAATGCAGGTGTCGGGGAACAGGACGGGGACGCCGGCCGCCACGACCTGCCCGGCAACCGTGGCGAGGCCCGGCATGGCGCTCAGGCCCCCCGGCGTTGGCCGACGAAAGCGATGAGTTCCCCGCCGAATTCATACTCGACGGCCAGTTGGCAGGCGACTTCGGGGGGCCAGCCCTCGATCTCGATGAGCCAGCGCTGGAGCGTGACCGCGTCCAGGTGGTTGCCCTCCTGGTAAGCCGTCACCAGGAATTCCAACCAGCGTTGGCGGTCGCTGGGGTGAGAGGCACCGGTCCCCCTGTTCGCGACCCGGGAGAATCGTCGCAGTTTTTCGGCGGCGTCGTGCGAGAGCCAGTGCTCCAGGTCGGCCTGGACTTCCGTCAACTCCGCCGTTACGCCCGCCTTGTCGGCATGTGGTTGCACGAAGCGCTCAAAGAAGTCAGTTACCAGACCGTTGTACTGGCCGTACGACAATCGGCCCCGCTCGCGGGGGACAATGTTTGGAATGGAAAGCGTATCGCGCCCTGCCTCGGTGAGAAAGAGCGTGGCCGCGGGGTTTCGGCCATCCCCGGCATAGGCGTAGCAACGCATGAACTCGGCCCTGGGCGGCAGCGCACGCATCTCTTGCTCGGTGGCCCGGTCGCGCGTCCAGCCGTCGCAGAGGGAGCCGTCGATCGCGTCCAGGAGCAACGCGCGCTGGTCGCGCGTGCCCCGGATGAACAGGTTCCGAAAGACTTCCATCGGCATTCCCTCCCGCAGGCCGGACTGACCGGTGCGATCGATCTTCCCGCGCCTGCTCCCCATTATACGACGGCGGCAGGTCGCGCGGGTCCGATGGAGAAAGCAACCCGTCAGCGAGTCGAGGGCGAATCGCGCCACCCAGGGGTGGGATACCCTCCGGTCAGCCGCCGGCCAGTCGTTGCCGCAGTTCCTCGACGCGGGCGGCGTCCTTGTCGGCGTCGGGGTGGCCGATCTCCTGCTCGAAGCGGACGCAGATCTCCATCAGCGGGATCGCGTCCGCCAGACGGTCCTGCCTGACCAATTCGTCGCCCAGGTTCCAGCACGCAATCGCCTCGCCGCGGCGGTCGCCGATCTCCCGTGTGATGACCAACTGCTGCTCGTGGAACTCGATGGCCCGCTGCGGCTGGCCCAGGGCGGCGTAGGCCAGGCCCAGGTTGCCCAGGGCGGTGCCCTCGCCGCGGCGGTCGCCGACCTCTCGCGCGATGGCCAGGTACTGCTCGTGGAACTCGATGGCCCGCTGCGGCTGGCCCAGGGCGGCGTAAGCCAGGCCAAGGTTGCCCAGGGCGGCGCCCTCGCCGCGGCGGTCGCCGATCTCCCGCGTGATGACCAACTGCTGCTGGTAGAAGTCGATGGCCCGCTGCGGCTGCCCCAGGTCAAGGTAGGCGATGCCCAGGTTGCCCAGGGCGTTGCCTTCGCCGCGGCGGTCGCCAAGCCGTCGTGCGGTTTCCGCCGATGTCTCCAACCAGACGACCCGATTCCGCGGATGTTGTCGCAGGTCGCGGATGTAAGAGGTGCGGTTGACATAGTCACGGCACAGGCGAGCGGCCTCCTCATCCTCCTCCATGCGGTCCCGAACGCAGGCAAACCCCGCCTGCGCGTTGGGCCAGGCCCTGTCAAATATGCACAGAGCTTCAGCGGTGGCATCACCGCCTTTCTCGAAGAGATCATCCGCGTCGGCGATCAGCGTGCAGAAGTAACGCGCATGCCGGCGCTCGGCCTCGGCACGGGCCGTCCCATCCAGGCGCTCACCGGCGTACTCGCGCACCAGGTCGTGCAGGCGGTACAACCTCGCCGCGCCGTCCCAGCCGAGCAGGCTGCCGCACCGTAGCGCCCCCAGGTAGCCGTCGGCCGTCGCCTCGTCCACGCCCCAGACTGCTGCGGCCCACCCTGCCTCGAAGTCGCCCACCAAGACCACCAACTCGCGCCAGCGCACCCGCAAAGGCTCCGGCAGCAGCTCTTCGCTCAGCCGCAGCGACGCCGCCACGCCGTCCAGTTCCGCCAGCCGCGCCGCCTGCAAGCGCTGCAAGTACCGCTGTGGTGACAGGTCATCGCGCTCGGCCAGCGTCGCCCCGGCCAGGCGCAGCGCCAGCGGCAGGTAGCCGCACCGCTCCGCCAGCGCCGACGCCAGCGACTCGTCCAGCCGCGGCGCGATCGCACGCAGCAGCGCCACGGCGTCGGCCGGCGGCAGGGCATCGAGGTCGCAGGCGGCCAGCCCCGGCAGGTGGAAGCGCCGCCGCGACGTCACCAGCACCACGGCGTCGCCGCCCGGCGGCAGCAGCGGCTCCACCTGCTCCCGGCCCGCAGCGTTGTCCCACAGCAGCAGCACCCGCCTGCCGCTCAGCACCGACCGATAGCGGCCGGCCAATTCGGCATCCCCGGCGGGGAGGCGCTCCTCGGGGTGGAAGGCGTGCAGCACGTGGGCCATCGCCTCCTGCCAGATCAGCGGCCGCGGGTCCACGCCCTTCAGGTCCAGGTAGATGTGGCCGTCCGGGTAGCGCTCGCCGAGGCGCTCGGCCAGCTTCAGCGCCAGCACCGTCTTGCCGATGCCGCCCAGGCCGTGGATGCCGGAGATAGCGACTCCGCCCGCGACCTGCCCGTTCAGCCGCGCGAAGACGTCGTCGCGGCCGACGAAGTCCGCCGGCGGCCGCGGCAGCTGCCGGGGCGGCTCCACCCCCTTCACCGCCGCGGCTGAGGTCCGGCGCAACAGCTCCTCCTCGAACCGCTGCTTCCACGCCACCAGCGCCTTATGCACCTTGTGGCGGAGGTCCGGCACGTCGGTGAACCAGTTGATGATGAGCCCGGCGATCCGCCGCTTGAAGGCGTCCAGCCGCGCCCTCTGGTCAAACTCGATGTCGTCGGGCGGCCAGGGATACTTGCCATCAACGACGAAGCAGAGGCGTTCGAGGCTGCGCTGGCCGGCGTAATCGAATTCGCATTCGGTGACGCTGCGGTCGTGGCCCGGCTCGATGAAGCCATAGCGGTGGGCGAAGAGGCCGAGGTAGACGTTGGCCTGGTCGAGCTTGGCCAGCGAGCCAGCGGTGGCGCCGAGGCCCATCGCCTCGAAGTCCTCCATGCCGATGGCGGCGAGGCCCAGCTCGCGACAGACGAGCAGGACGGCCTCGCGGTAGGGGCCGAGGTCGCGGGTGGTGCTGCTGACGAAGACGGTTGGCATGGGGGCGCTCCGTGGCGGCGCGGGAGCCGAGATTGCCCCCGTTGGCACTCCCTGGATTATGGCCGCGGCGCGGCAGCGACGCAATGCGCTGAGGCGATAAGTGTCGCTTGACCTCCTTGGAGGCCGGCGGGCCGATCCGGGGCGGACATGGGCAAGCCCCCAGAAGGATGGGATTGAGGCCGTGTGTATTATGACAGGGCGGCCGCGGCTTCGCCAGGGTCGCATCGGGATTGCCAATCTCTCTTGTGTGAACGGGCGTCAATGGGCGGAATCGCCCTCCTGCTTGGGGAAGATTGTCTCGATACTCTGGCACTCGTCCCGTTTCTTGGCCCCGAGCTGGTCCCAGGCGGCGAGAATGCGCTCGATCTGTTTCACGATGCTGCTGCGGTGCCCGGCGGTCATCGGGATCGAGCGATACAAGTCGGCCGCGCGCTTCCACTCCCGCAACAGCAGAAGGGCCTCCGCCTCGGTCGCCGGATGCCAGACCTTGTGATCGTCGGGCTGGTCGTCCGGCCAGTCGTTGCGCCGGCGCCGCTCGAGCAGCTCCCCGGCCAGCCTCTGGGCCTGATTCACGAAGGCCCTGGCGCGTTCACTGTCTTGCATCGCACTCGCCAGGCTAGCCCGGACCAGCAGCAGGGTGGCCTTGTTGATCCCCGGGTAGTGCCCCAAACGCACCTGATACGCCTGATTGTACTTCTGCTGCGAATCGGCGTAGAAGCGATCCGCCAACTCGGCATCGTTGGGGCGCCGGTCGTCCGTGGAACGGCCCTTCAGCTCGTCCGGCAGGTGAGGATTCAGCCGGTCGCCGTCCTCCTTGAACAGCCGGCCCCAGCGGCTCAGCAGCTCCTCGTTGGGGTTGCGCAGCTGGCTTTGCAGCTTGTGCATCTCCACCTGGGCCTCATCGCGCTTGTTGGCATCGATCAGGGCCAGGACCAGTTCCTGGCCGATCTCCAGCGCCAGGGGATAGCGCCCCTGCAGCCCGCGTAACAACTCGACGGCCTGCTCGGGGACATTGGAGATGCGCCAGCGCCGTGCCCGTTCGAGGAGGACATCGTAGTCGATGGTAAACCGGTCCAGCAGCTCTTTCGCGGTGGGCATGATCGGTATCTCATCCAGACAAGAGGAAGTTCGGCCCTGTCAACGCAGGATTTCCAGCCATTCCAATTTGAATTGCCGGATCGGCAACGACAGGCGCGAGGTCGCCACCCCCGCGGAAAGGAGGCTGCAGAGCAACTGTCGGTGGGTGACGTTCTCGAACCGCCCGCTGACAACGCCGTAACAGGCCAGCAGGAAGTAATACTCCTCCAGCCAGCGGTGCGGCCGTCCGCGGTTATGACCCAGGTGGACGGCCGCCAGGTGGCGGATCTGCAGTATCAGGGCCCTGAGGCGCTCCTGCCGCGTCTCCCCGTCGCTGCCAGCCGGCCAGTCGCCGGCCTTGTTGTGTTTCTCGGTCTTATCGGCGAGGTCCAGCTCGAAGTCATGCACCTCCTTGACCAGGCCCTTCTCCACCCGGGGGTAGATGAGGTCGTACGCCCGGCTTTTCAGCTCGGTTTCGAGCTTCACAAAGTCCCAGCCGACGAGGTTACAGTTGCTCATGTGCTCATAATCGAACACGGCTGGCCATAGTACCTGATCGCGGATGCGGCCGACAAGCACGTTGCGGCCGTGCAAATCTCCGTGGGCCGGGCCGCGCAACATGCCCGGGACGAAATCGGTCAAGGGCGGCGTGCCCTGGCCCGGCCGTGCCGGCGAGGCCAGTACCTCCATCACCTGCTTCAGATAGGGAACCGCACCGAGGTAGCGGCGCAAGGGGACGTCGTCTGTGTTCGAGCGGGCCAGGCGGGTGATCAGGTTGTCCACCTCGAGCCGCAGCTGTTGCAGGCGTTCCGCGGAGCCCCAATCGTCCAGGGCTTCTTGCAGCGCGAGGTTGGGTCGGTTCGGGCCGGGCGTGCCCGGGACGTGCAGGGAATAGCCCGGGCGCAGAGGCAGGTCTTCTCGGCCGACGTGGTAGAACAGGTGGCCGGCCCGCTCGTACAGCTGAACGAGGACGTCACGGATGGAAGCGATCGTGGGCTGGCCATGCACCACGGCATCGAGCATGGCCTCCTCGAGCGAACAGGTTTGCGGCACGCCGATGAGCTGGTGGGCGTCGCCGTAAATCAGGGCCTCGATGGGTCCGGAATTGTCCTCGGGGAAGGCCCGCAGCGGCAGGAAGACGAGGTCATGCCGCAGCGCGGGCGGCCAGCACGAGCGATAGCCGTCGAACTCCCTGCGAAGCGCTTCGGGCGCGGCGATCTTGACGACGTAGGAGCCCGTTTGCCGATCACCATCCGAGTCGCTGACCTCGACGAGGAAGATGTGCTGCCCCGCCTTGAGGCGATAGCCGAACATCTCATCCTGGACGATCAGGTGGCAGCCGCGAAAACAGCGGGCCAGCAGCGGCCTGAGTTGCTGGGTGGCTTGCTCGACCGTCATGGCACACTCCGCCGCCGGTGCGCCGGGCCGCGAACTATTCGGTGTCGCAGAAGAGGGTCGGCACGCATCCGGCGAGTACAGACTGCGCCGCAGATGGCGGCGCGCCTGGATTGTCCAGATGACGGGTAAGGTTTCCCCGCTTCCCATGAGTCGTTCTCCCCGTTCGACCTCCACAAGATCGTGGAAGTCTCTGCGATAGGCGGCCGGGCCTCGCGGTTCATCAAGCAGTTCCCCCGTCCGGCAAAGGGCCATGTAGGGAAGCGACGCTCCCCCGCCCAACTCCGGTCCTTCACGCGGGGCTCAGACCGGTCCCCGGCGACCCTCTCCCGTTCTGCCGCGCCCGACGGCCGCCCGCCCGTGAAGCGGCCTTGCATGAATTCCTTATAACATTTATATTGCTGTTTGATTCTATTGTCAACAGCTACGGTGTGAAGGAGCAGATCGAGGGACGAGGCGGCTGTGGACACTGTAGTATCAGCGGTGAGGCGGCTCGACCCCTGCCGGCTTGCCCGGCAGGTGAAGCAGGTCACCGGCTAACCGGGCGCAGAGGACATCGGCCCTCGACCCCTGCCGGCTTGCCCGGCAGGTGAAGCAGGTCGCAGGCTAGAACAGCGGCGCGGAAACGCCTTCTCTCTGCACCTGGTCTAGCCTGCGACCTGCTTCACCTGCCGGGCAAGCCGGCAGGGGTCGAAGGCAGGAGCGCCACGACCTTTTAGCCTGCGACCTGCTTCACCTGCCGGGCAAGCCGGCAGGGGTCGGGTTCCCTCACCGGCGTTGCAAAAGTCTCCGTCTGTGCGTCATTTCCAGTCTCTGCCCGGTCGGCGTCTGGATAGAATGCGACTGCATCTCAGGCGCAATGACCGGGCGATCCAGGGGAGGTGGTCATGTTTGGCATGGGTAAGCGAACCCGGCGCGTGGTCGTGGCGGTTGTTTACGACCGTGACCGCGACAGATTCCTGCTCGCCTACAACCCGCGCTGGCCGGGTTATACCTTTCCGACGCGCCCCTGGCCGGCGCAGGTCGTGTACGACCCGCTGGAAGAGCGGCGGCTCTGCGAACAGACGGCGTGCCAGGCGCTCCGCGAGGACCTCGGCCCGACCCTGGGCGAGGTCGCCGAGGCCCACTGGATGGATCGTCTGGAGGTGACCGGCGTCTCCGGGCGGACAGGACAGTCTGTTCGCTACGTCTACGACGTGGTGACCGCCCAACTCGTCCATCCCCTGCCCCCCGAAACGCCGGCCGGCCGTTTCGTCTACCTGACTGCGCAAGAGATCCTGCAGGCAGACCCGCGGCACCCGGCCCACGTCGAGCGCGTGCTGAGCTGGACGACGTGGACCGTGCTCGCCCGGTTGCTCGAGGACCAGCAGGCCGCGGTGGCCGTCGTGTGCCGGCAGACCGACGGCGGTCGCGAATACCTGATGACCCTCAGTCGCCACGGGCGCTTCTTCTTCCCGGCCAAGCGCATGGGGGACGAGGTTCCGGCCGAGCGGCTGATCGTTTACGAGTTCAAGCTGGATGCGGACTACACGGGCAAAATCGTCGTCGAGCCGGAGCTGGTGGTCCGGATGGAGCAGCAGACGCGCCACCTGGGGCAGCGGCGGTACACGTTCCACCTCTGCCGGACCCTCTTTCCGGATGAGGACCTGAACCTGCCGGGGAACCGACTCGAGGCCGCCCTGGACCGGGCGGGGACCGTTTTCCGCTGGGTTCCCGAGGCACACGTCGCGGCGCCCCCGGACTACTGTTCCGACACGGTCAGGGGATTGTCTGCCGCAGTCCTCGGCATGCCGTGCCTCCCGCCGGACGCCGGATCGCCTTGATCCTCGTTGCCGGATTGTCTCCGGCCCATCCCGTGACTTTCCCGCGTCGGCCGAGGTACAGGAGAGATGGCCGTGCCGACTCCCCGCGATGAGACCTTCGACCTGTTCGTCAGTTACGCCCATGCCGACGACCGCGACGGCTGGATTGCCGAACTGGTGAAAGTGTTGAAGACCATCCAGGCGGACAAGGATAAATCTCAGCCCTGGCGGGTCTTCTTCGACGCGCACGCCATTCGCCTCATGGACGACTGGGAGCAGCGTATCGGCAAGGGGCTTCGCTCGGCCGGGGTGATGCTCGCGCTGATGTCGCCGGCCTACTTCCGCAGCGAGTGGTGCCGCAAGGAGTGGGAGGAATTCTGCAAGGAGGAGGAGCGGCGGAATCGCCCCAACCGCATCGTCGCCCTCTACCTGGAGACCGATGCCGCCTACGGGTCGCCCGCGGAGTCCGATGAGTGGCGGCGAGACCTCAAGCGCCGGCAGTTCCTGGACGTGCGCGGCTGGCGGCGACGGCGGCCGTGGGGGACCCGCTGGCTGCCGCGTCTCCTGGGACAGTCGGCCCGGGACCGAGCGGCCTTGACGCAAGACGCGCGGATTTCCAACGAGATTGAGCGGCTGGTGTGGCGCGTTCACACCCGACTTGTGGAATTGGTCGCCGGCCTGCCGGGAGGCGCCCCCTTCCCTCGCGACATTCAGCCGCCGGAACACTTCGTCCGCCGCCCGGAAGAAATGGACCGGCTGAAAGCCGCCGTCCTCGCCCCCGACACCGGGACGGGAATGCCGGTCAGCGTCCTGTGGGGGCTGGGCGGCGTGGGCAAGTCCACCCTCGCCGGCGCCCTGCTCTACGAGGTGAAGGACCATTTCCCCGACGGCATCCTGTGGGTGACCCTCGGCCAGCAGCCGGAAGTTCGCGGGCTGCTGCGCTCGTGGATCGAGAAGCTGGGCGACAACGAGTTCCAGGGCTCCGAGCCGCAGGCGGCGAAGCACCGCTTGCTCGAGCTACTGCAAGACAAGAAAGTCTTGCTGGTCGTGGACGATGCGTGGCGCCTTGAGGACGTCGAGTGGTTTCGGGTGGGTGGTCCGCGCTGCCGGATGCTGATCACGACGCGCGACGACCTCATCGCCCGGAAAGTCGGCGCCCGTCCGATCGAGCTGGACCCGATGACCCCGGGACAGGCGGTCGAGCTGCTGCGGAAGTATCTGCACACCCGCGGGCGGGACCTGCCGCCCGCCGACGAGGCGCTGGCGCGGGAACTGGCCCGGGAGGTCGGCTACCTGCCGCTGGCCCTGGAGCTGGTGGCCGCGCAGGTGGCCGACGACCAGTCGTGGGCCGCCTTGCTGGATGCCCTGCGTGCGGAAGTGGCCCGGCTCGAGAAGCTGGACCAGGTCGGGGCCGAGGACGTGGAGAGCGAGGGTGAGCGCAAGCGGCTGAGCCTGACGGCCTCGCTCAACCTTTCCGTGGGCCGGTTGCCGGCGGAGCGGCGGGAGTGCTTTGCCTGGATGGGGGTGCTGCCCGACGATGCCCTTCTCACCGTCGGACTGGGGTCGGTCCTGTGGTCGCGGACGGAGGACGCGGCCGAGGAGATGCTCCGCTACCTGCGCAGCAAGGCCCTGCTCCAGGCAGGACCGGCTCGGCAGGACGGGTCTCCCACTTACCGCGTCCACGACGTGCTGCACAATCACGCACGGCGGCTGTTGACTGCACCCCGGGAGCCGGGGCGGGCTGGCGCCCTGGCCGGCCTGGGGTTCCCCTTGCCGAAGGCCCACCGCGAGTTGTTGCAGCGCTACCGCCGGCGCACGCAGGACGGGCTGTGGCACACGCTGCCGCCGGATGGCTACGTTCACGATCACCTGGCGTGGCACCTGGAGCAGGCTGATGATGAGGACGGGTTGCACGCCCTGTTGCGCGAAGAGACACCGGAGGGGCGCAATGGTTGGTTCGAGGCGAACGAGCGGCTGGGGCAATCGGCGACCTTCGCGAACGATGTCGCACGGGCCGATCGGCTTGCGGAGAAGGCTTTCTTGACAGGCCGACCCGGCGGGTTGGGTTTGCGATGCCGCTACGCTCTGGTGACCGCCTCGCTGAACAGCCTGGCGGGGAACGTTTCTCCGGGACTGCTGGTAGCCCTGGTGCGGCAGGGGGCGTGGCCAGTAACGCAAGCCCTGGCCTATGCCCGCCGTGTCCCGGCGCTGGACAAGAGGGTTAGTGCATTTGCTGCCATCGTGTCCATCCTGCCGGAGGCGGAGCGCGGCCCGCTGCTGGCCGAAGCGTTGCAGGCAGCGCGGGCCATCGGGAACGAGTGGCCCCGCTCGGGGGCCCTGGCGGCGCTGGCGCCGCAGTTGGCGGGGGCAGTGCTGGCCGAAGCGTTGCAGGCAGCGCGGGCCATCGGGGACCGTCAGTCCCGCTCGCGGGCCCTGGCGGCGCTGGCGCCGCAGTTGCCGGAGGCGGAGCGCGGCCCGCTGCTGGCCGAAGCGTTGCAGGCAGCGCGGGCCATCGGGAACGAGTTGTACCGCTCGCTGGCCCTGGCGGCGCTGGCGCCGCAGTTGCCGGAGGCAGTGCTGGCCGAAGCGTTGCAGGCAGCGCGGGCCATCGGGAACGAGTTGTACCGCTCGCTGGCCCTGGCGGCGCTGGCGCCGCAGTTGCCGGAGGCGGAGCGCGGCCCGCTACTGGCCGAAGCGTCGCAGACAGCGCGGGCCATCGGGAACGAGTGGTCCCGCTCGGAGGCCCTGGCGGCGCTGGCGCCGCAGTTGCCGGAGGCGCAGCGCGGCCCGCTGCTGGCCGAAGCGTTGCAGGCAGCGCGGGCTGTCGTCGATAAGGGGTCCCCCTCAACCCTCCTGGTGGCGCTGGCGGCGCAGTTAGCCGAACTACCTCGCGCGAACCTTGCGCGACTGTGGGATGAGACACTTCCCGTGCTGGCCGCCCGCCGACGGAACGATCTGCTCAGCGACCTGCGCGCCTTGACCCCAGTCCTGACCGCCCTGGCGAAACCCAACCTGGCCCTTGAATTCCAGGAAGTCGCCCGGGCCATCATCGATGCCGGCCGCTGGTGGCCCTGAGATCGACCGTCCCACCGCACCTGCCAGGCGGCCACGCTCCCGCTTGCCGCGTGCCGGCTGGCCGATGCTCCTGCGCCGGACAGGGCGGCTGCAAGAGAGCGATCCACAGCGGCCATCCTTGACCAGGTACGGCAGTCGCCGCCTGCTGACAGCGGGCATAAAGCGCACCTGTCATCGGGCCTATTTCCGGGGCAGCTCCAGGGCCTTCAGCGGCCTCGTCTCGGCAAGCAGCAGCTCGCGGAACTCCTCACCCACCTCGGACAGGTCGAGCAGCTCGGTCCCTGGTCGGTAGCGACAGATGAGCCGCACCACGTTGCGGGGCACAAGGGACGGCTGGGGCTCCTTGACGAGCAGGTTGCCGCCGCGGTCGGCCAGGACCGTCCGCGGCAGCAGGCCGACGCCGAAGCCGTCGCGCACGTACGCCAGGATCGCCTGCCAGCCGCCCACTTCCAGCACCACGTTGAGCAGGCGCGTTACTCCCGCCTCGCGCAGCCGGTCGTCGAGGGCTTGCCGAAGCCCCGCGTCGGGCTCGGGCAGCACCAGCGGGAACCGCGCCAGGGCCTTCGCCGACACCCGGCCGTCGGTCAGGTGGCGGAACTCGTCGGCCCACGACGCCCGGGCGGAGGCGGCCAGCAGCAGCGGGTCGGGGAACAGCTCCTCGACGTGCAGCGGCCGTCGGGCGATCACCTCCACCTGGTCCGGGTCGTGCGTGACCACGGCCAGGTCCAGCAGCCCGTTGGCCACCCCCTCGATGCGCGCCTGCCCGCGCAGCACCGACAGGCGGAACCGCGCCTCGGGGCGACCGTGGCGGAGCTGGCGGAGGGCGCGCAGCACGAACGTGTCGGCCGCCTCGCGGCCGCAAGCGAAGCTCAGCCCGGGCGGCTCGCCGGTCCCCACGAAGCGGAGCAGATTGTCGTGACGCCGCAGCAGGTCCTCCACCATCGGCAGCACGCGCCGCCCCTCGTCGGTGAGGAACCACGACTTGCCGCGCAACTCCAGCCACGGCCGGCGGATCAGCGGGCCGGCGTGCTGGAAGTAGGCCAGCCGCTTGGACATGCTCGGCTGGTTGATGCCCAGGGCCTCACGGGCGCGCGCCGCGTCGCCCTCCGCCTGGATGAGCGTCAGGAACGTCTTCAGCAGCTCCGGGGTCAGTGTCGCGGGTCGCGGCATGAGTCGAGCACACCTTTCCGATCATTCTGTAAACGATTGACAGCCCTGGCAAGACGCGTCCACAGGTTGACTTTTTCGCAAGGCGATTGCCATCGGGGCCGCTTGGCCCGCTGGGCCCTCGCTTCCCGCGGCGGAAGCCCGTCCAATGAAAGTGGTGCTTTCGCCCAGGCACGCGCCGTCGCGGGGGAGGGCGGGGCAGGCGCCCCGCACCCACGGCGGACAAAGCCGGTTGGCATTATACCCAACACCTTGGCACGGGAGAAACGCACCATGACCCAGCGCCGCATCGACGTCCTGCACGTCCTGGCCGCCCGCGGAGAAGGCAGACGGCGTCAGTACCTGTTCTACCCCCACCGGAAGTGGACCTCGCCGGACTCCGGCAGGCCCGTTCTCGCCCTGCCGACGAAAAAGATCGCGACGGGGCGCACCGCCTCGTCGCTCGCCGCCGCGGCCCTCCGCCGCAGCTTCACGGCGGTCCTGCACGAAGACCTCGGCCTGGCGGTGGAGCGGCCGACCTGGGAACGACGATTGCCGCGGGCCGGTCTGGAGATGTGTTCCCCGACGCAGGGGGTGCCGACGACCTACACCATCTGGCCGGTGCTGCTGCCGGTCGATCCCCCTCAGCACGACGCCCTCCGGGCCCGCCTGGGCGGCCGATGGCTGACCGGCCGCGAGGCCCTGCGGCACCCGCTCCTGTCGCCGACGGCTCGGCGCGTCCTGGAGCGCGGCGACTTGCCCTCCTTCGATCCGAGCACGGCCGGGGAGACGGGGGAGCGGAAGGCGCTTCCGGTCGATAAGTGGACGGCGCGACTCGCCGCCGCGGCCCGCGCCGGCGACGTCAACGCCCTGGGGCCGCTGTTCGAGGAGATGAGGCCCTGGCTGAGGGCTTGCCTCCGTGCCTGCCCCTGCACCAATCCCCTGTTTCAGGTCCGCGATGACGTCGAGGACGCCCTGCAAGACGCCGTGGTGAACGCCCTGTCCCACCTCCACGCCTTCGACCCCTGCCTCGGCTCGGCGAGGACGTGGCTGTGGACCCTCACGCGCAACTGCGCGGTCACGATCCTGCGCCGCCGGGGAAGGCCCATCGTCAGCCTGTTTCACGAGGACGGCCGGCCGCGCGAGGAGATCGCCGGCGACGAGGGCGATCCCGCCGACCTATCGGAAGAGAGGGAAGAACTGGTCATCGCGCGCCGGCGGCTGGAGCAGGCGCTGGGGCTGTGCGGCGACAAGGTTCGACTGGCCTGGGAGCTGCGCCACCTCCACGGCAAGCAGTATGACGAGATCGCGGAGGTGATGGGGCGCCCGCTCGGCACCATTGCCACCTGGATGCACCGCGTGAAGACGGTCGCGCGGGAAGTCGCGGCCGCCGAGGAGGAGGGCCCCACACGGGGGCAGTGACGTCCGCTCCCGACGGACCACGACCGGCCTGACCGGAGGCTTGCCGCAGACCCGCAGCAACGGTATCAACAACCCTCTTGCCGCTTGCGGCTTCGCAGGAACGATTGCGAAGCCGCAAGCGGCTGAGCGGTCGCGCCAGGCCAGAATCGGCTCGCTCCCCCGGTACCGGACGTGACGTACCTGCCGGTGGCACGGGTCGGGGAACCTCGCGCGGCCGACGGCGGGGACGATTCCGGGGTGACAGGAACGGCCGGTTTGGGAGACAATGCGCACTCGGTCGCCAGGCGGCTGCGCACCACCTTCGCGGAGAGTCGTGATGAGCCTGCGGGGACGATACGTCGGCGTGACCCTGGTTGCCCTCGCCAGCTTGGGCGCGGCGCTGGTGCTGGGGCTGGGTGCGGCGTCGGCGGAGCCGCACAAGTCTCCCTTCCGCACCGCCCAGGTTACCGCCTCGTGTCCACCCGAGCTGCCGTGCGCCGACTGGGCGCCGTGTCTGCCTCCCCGGCTGCTGATCCCCGCGCCAATGCCCCCTTGCCCCGTCGGGCCGCCGGCGCCCGCTGTTGGCGTTGGGCCACCGGCGCCAACAGCGGACGTCGGGCCGCCGGCCGCCGCTACTTCCGGGGAGCCGCCGACTCCGACCGTGGCGATCCACGTCCGCGCCCCCGACAGCGCCGTAGCCGGCCAGGAACTCGAATACCGCATCACCGTGGAAAACACTTCGCGCGCCCCGGCGCACCACGTCCTGGTGCTCGACGCGCTGGCGGCGCACGCCCGGTTCGTCCGGGCCACGCCCAAGCCGGAGGAGACCGGTCCCGAACTGGTCTGGCGCCTCGGTTCCCTCGACGGCGGTGCCTCGCGCGAAATCGTGCTGGTGCTGGCGCCGACCGGCGGGGGCGACGTGGTCAACTGCGCCCGGGTGCAATTCGACCACGGCCAGTGCGTCAGGACGCGCATCACCCGGCCGCAACTCGTCGTGAGCAAGACCGGCCCCAGCGAGGCCACCCTCAACGAGCCGGTCACCTTCCGCATCACCGTCACCAACACCGGGGCCGTCGAGGCCGTCGGCGTCGTCCTCATCGAGACACTCCAGAAGGGTTGGCAGCTGGGGCAGAAGCCGTTCGAGGAAGACCGCAGGTCGCAGGGCACCTGGCGGCTGGGCACGCTGGCGCCGGGCAAGAGCGAGACGGTCGAGTACCAGGCGACGCCGCGGGTGGAGGGCCGGCTGTGTACCTCGGCGGACGCGACGGCGGCGGGCGGCCTCATTTCCGAGCCGGCCCGCCATTGCGTCACTGTCGGCCGCCGGGTCATGACGCTGGACATCCTGGGCCCGCGCACCGCCTACGCCAAGCGGCCGGTCAACTTCTCGATCACGGTGAAGAACGAGGGCAGCCTCCCGGCGACCGACGTGACGGTCACCGACGAGCTGCCGGAGGGGTTGGAGTTCCTCGATGCCAACCAGGGGGGGCGCCTCGATGACCGCCAGGTCCGCTGGGCGCTGGGCACCCTGGCGCCGCGACAAAGCCGCATCCTCCAGCTGCAGGTGCAGTCCAATGCGGAGCGCGACGTGCGCCAGGTGCCGGTGGCCACCTACAGTGGCGGGTTGAAGGCGAGCACGGAGATCACGACGAAATTCCGCGGTGCCGCCGGCTTCGATTTCGACGTCGAGGCGGACAAGTACGCCGTCGAGGTGGACACGCCCGTCCGCTACACGGCGACGGTGTTCAACCGCGGCACGGCCGCCCAGACCAACGTCGCCATCGTCTTCGAGTTGCCGCCGGAGTTGGAATTTAAAGAGGCGCGGGGGCCGGCGGGACTGAAGTACCGGATTGAAAAGGGCGTCGTCACCTTCGAGCCGCTCGCGTCCCTCGCGGCCAACGCCAAGGACGCGGTTTACCAGGTGGATGCCGTCGCCCGCAAGGTCGGCTCTGCCCTCGTCCAGGTGGGCTTTCGGGCCGGCGCCGCCGAGAAGTTCACCTTCAAGTCCGCGCTTACGCAGATCGGCGAGAAGCAGCCGCCGTGATGCCGTGGCCTGTCCTACTGTCCTGCCATGATCTCCTCGGTCCCTTCGGGCCACTGGTCGCGGGGCTCGTACCCCAGGAGGTCGCGTGCCGGGCGCGTGTCGTAATACTCCTGGCGCAGCGGGCGGCTGCACGGGTAGACCACGGCGAAGCGGATGTCGCCCGGCGCCTCGACGGCACAGGCGAAGAAGCGGCCGGCGTCGGCCGGACTCAGATAGACGTCCTTCGCCCATTCGATGGTGCTCAATTCCTCAATGTGCTGGCGGTTGCGCGGGCACCAACCGAGGCGGGCGGCGATGACGCTGAGGCCGTGCGCCTCGGCATAGACCCGGCCGGCGGCCTCCTGAAACACCTTGGTCGCGGCGTACCAGCCGCGCGGGGTCGGCTGCACGTCGGCGCCGATAGGCAGCGGCCCGGTAAAGCGCTGCCACCACACGACCTGCCCGCTGCTCGCCAGGATCACACGGCGCACGCCCGCCTCCCGCGCCGCCTCCATGACGTGGTAGACGCCGACGATGTTGTTGGGCAGCAGCTGCGTCAGGAAGTCGTCGTCGTCGGGCGTCGCCGCCAGGTGGACCAGTGCCGCCGCCCCTTGCGCCGCCCGGCGCACCGCGGTGCCGTCGGTGATGTCGCCGACGAGCGAGTCCGCGACTCCGGGCGTCGAGACCCGGTCGAAGCCGCGGACGGCGTGCCCGCGGGCCGTCAGCTCCCGGACGACGGCCCGACCGATCCGGCCCGCCGAGCCGGTCACGAGAACAGTGCGTGGTTCGGCCATCTGCGCTGGCTCCTCTCTTGCGTTTCCCGGACAGTTTAGTAACTTCGATGATGGCCCGCCGGAGCAGTCACCACGAAACACACGAAACACACGAAAATGAGAAAACGCATCCCTCTTTGTCTTTTTTTCGTGTGGTTCGTGTGTTTCGTGGTGACTGCTCTTCCTGCGCGGGCGGCCGAGTCGCCGGCCGACCGGGACTTCTTCGAGCGCAAGGTGCGGCCGCTGCTCGTCGAGCGCTGTTACCCCTGCCATTCAACGGCCGCGAAGAAGCAGAGGCGCGGACTCCTTCTTGATAGCCGGTCCGCGATTCTCAAAGGGGGAGACAGCGGGCCGGCCGTCGTGCCGGGCGAGCCGGACAAGAGCCTGCTCGTCGAGGTGGTGCGCTACCAGCCCCGGGCGATGCACATGCCGCCCAAGGGCAAGCTGCCCGACAAGGACATCGCCCTCCTCGAAGAATGGGTGCGGCGCGGGGTGCCGTTCCCGAGTTCGGCCGAGGGCGTGTCTGGGAAGACGGTTCCGAGCATTGCGGAGGGGCGCAAGTGGTGGTCCTTCCAACCGCCGCGGAAGGTGATTCCGCCCGCCGTGCGCGACCGCTGCTGGCCACGGCGGGGCATCGACCCGTTCATCCTGGCGGAATTGGAGAAGCGCGGCCTGGCGCCATCGGACGCCGCCGAGCGCCGCGTCCTCATCCGCCGGGCGACGTTCGACCTGACCGGCCTGCCGCCGACGCCGGAAGAAATCGAGGCCTTCGTCAACGATCTCGCGCCGGACCCCTGCGAGCGGCTCGTCGAGCGGCTGTTGGCCTCGCCGCAGTACGGCGAGCGCTGGGGCCGCTTCTGGCTCGACCTGGCGCGCTACGCCGACGTGACCGAGGCGTGGGCGGACGTGAAGGCGCCGGCGTACATCTATCGCGACTGGGTGGTCCGGGCGATCAACGACGACCTGCCGTATGACCGCTTCGTGCGCCTGCAGCTCGCCGCCGACCTCATCCCTGACGCTTCCCCGACTGACCGAGCGGCCCTCGGGTTCATCGGCCTGAGCCCGACCTACTGGAAGGAGTTGAAGCTCGACAAGGACGTAATTCGCACGGTCGTGGCCGAGGAATGGGAGGAGCGCATCCACACCCTGAGCAGCACGTTCCTCGGGTTGACCGTCGCCTGCGCCCGCTGCCACGACCACAAGTTCGACCCGATCACCCAGGCCGACTACTACGCCCTCGCCGGAGTGTTCGCGAGCACCCGGCAGGTCGATCGGCCCATGCTGCCCGAGAACCTGGCCGTGCGCGTGATGGAAGCGCGCGAGCGCGTGAAGGCCCTGCAAGGACAGATCGACAAACTTCAGGCGAAGAAACCGCTCCCCCCCGAGGCCGCCAAGCAGACCGAGGAGCTGAAGGGTCAGATCGCCGAGATTCGACGTGCGACCCCGCAGACCGACGCCGAGCTGGCCCCCGCCGTGGACGAGGCGACGCTGTACGTCCTCGCCGACGGGCCTAACCGGACGAAGCTGGAGTACAAGCCGGGCGCGGCGCTGGACGTGGCGATGCAGATGCGCGGCAACCCGGCGAATTCCGGCCCGGTGGTGCCGCGGCGCTTCCTCGCCGTGCTGTCGCCCGACCCGCCGAAGCCGTTCCAACAAGGCAGCGGACGCCTGGAACTGGCGAACGCCCTCGTCGCGGAAGGGGCGCCGCTGGCGGCACGCGTGATCGTCAACCGCGTGTGGAAGTATCATTTCGGAGCCGGTTTGGTGGAGACGCCGAGCGACTTCGGCAGCCAGGGGGCGCGGCCGTCGCACCCCGAGCTGCTGGACGACCTGGCGGCGCGCTTCGTGGAGAACGGCTGGTCGCTGAAGTGGTTGCACCGCGAGATCATGCTGTCGGCGACGTATCGACAGAGCAGTCAAGCGAACGCGAAAACGCAAGCGGCCGATCCGGATAATCGCCTGCTCGGACGCATGAACCGTCGCCGATTGGAAGTGGAGGCGTGGCGCGACGCCATGCTGGCCGTCACCGGGACGCTGCGCCGGGACATGGGCGGCCCATCGAACGACCTGGCCGACGCGGGGAACCATCGGCGGACGCTGTATGGGACGATCACGCGGCGCGAATTGACCGACCTGCTGCGGCTGCACGACGTTCCCGATGCGACGACGCACAGCGCCGGCCGGGTGCCGACGACGACGCCGTTGCAGGGGCTGTTCGTGCTGAACAGCCCGCTCATGCAGGCGCAGTCGGCGGCACTAGTGCGGCGACTCAAGGCGGAGACACCGGGTGGAATCGAGGAGCGCGTGCGGCGAGCCTACCTGCTGCTGTACGGCCGGCCAGCGACCGAGGGACAAGTGCGACTGGCGGTGGAGTTCCTTAAGGCGGGGAGCGATGCGGCGTGGGAGGAGTATGCGCAGGTGTTGCTGGGGAGCAATGAGTTTCTATTCGTGGATTGAGTGGATGCGGGAGTCAGCCGATGGCACTCATTTTACCGGGCAAGAGCCGGTGTCCTCTCTGCGACACGGTCATCCGGGCCGGTGATGACATCGTCGCCACCACTCATTTCATCGGGGATCCGACCGATCTTCTCTGGAACTTTTCTGACGCTGCCATGCACAAGGCATGCTTCTTGGCCTGGAAATACCGGGAAGAGTTTGTGGCGAAATACAACGCCGTCATGGGATCGATCACTTGGGGCAACGGCAGCTACCACGATATGCAGCCGGATGGTACGATTATCATGAAGCACCGAGAGTCTTCGGAGTGATCCATCAGGGCAGCGAATTTGGCTAGTAGAAAGGTGAGGCGTGGTCGCGACGATCCAGGAGGCGAACGCCAGGCTGGAAGCAGGCGGGTTGTACGTCGGCTCGGGCCACAGAGGCGGCCTGCTGATCTCGACGAGCTTCAGCGATGCCGGCGATGGGATTCGGATCCTTAAGGACGCCTGTGCTCTGTTCGAGCACGGTGGACGCTGGCTGGCCATATTCCCCTTCAAGGGAATGACCAACCGCGAGGTCAGTGGGACTCTGCCCGACCTGGTGACGCTGATCGAAGAGGTTTACCGTCGCCACCGGAGCACAGGGGGCGACATCAGGGAGGCCGTGGGGCAAGTGGTCGATGGCCATGAAGCATCGTCCAGGCCTGCCCCGGATCACGGGCAACCCAACGGCCCTCCGGCCGTCCCTGACGTGAACTCTGTTCCGCAATCTCAGGGTTAGTGGAGTCGGATCACCATGCACAGTCGCCAACGCACACTACGTCCCTCCCGCCGCGACATGATCCGCGCCCTCGGCGGCGGCATCGGTGCCCTAGGCCTGGCGAGTCTCCTCGCCCCGTCCGCCTCCGGGCGCGAAACGACAAGCCAGGCTCCGCACTTCCGCCCACGGGCCAAGCGCGTCATCCACCTGTTCATGAACGGCGGCCCGTTCGGACCCGACCTCCTCGACCCCAAGCCATCGATCAACCAATTCGCCGGCCAGCGCCCCGCGGCCGTGCAGCTCCGCACCGAGAACGCGACGGGCGGCCTGATGCCGGTGCCATTCAAGTTCGCCAAGCACGGCAAGAGCGGCGTCGAGGTCAGCGAAATGCTGCCGAACCTCGCCCGCTGTATCGACGACGTCTGCGTCATCCGCTCGACGCACACCGACAACCCCAATCACGGGCCGGCCCTGTTCCTGATGAATAACGGCAGCATCACGCCGACGCGGCCGAGCATGGGCGCCTGGCTGTCGTACGGCCTCGGCACCGAGAACGAGAACCTCCCCGGCTTCGTCGTCCTCTGTCCCGGCAAGCCGGTGCGCGGCGCCGAGTTGTGGGCCAGTTCCTTCCTCCCCGGCGAGCACCAGGGCACCTACGTCAACCAGACCGACCTCGACCCGGTGAAGATGCTGCCGTTCCTGCGCAACCGCACCCTGTCGCCGGAGGAGCAGCGCCGGCAGCTCGACCTGATGCGGCGACTCGACGAGGAGCACCTCGCCGAGCGCGGCGGCGACGCGGCCCTCGACGCCCGCATCAAGGCGATGGAGACCGCCTTTCGCATGCAGTCGGCGGCCAGCGATGCCTTCGACATCCGCCGCGAGCCGCAGAAGGTGCGCGACGAGTACGGCAGCACGCACTTCGCCAACGCCTGCCTCATGGCCCGCCGGTTGGCCGAGCGCGGCGTGCGCTTCGTGCAGGTCTACTACGGCAACGGCCAACCCTGGGACACCCACCGCGACCACAACGCGACGACGCGCAAGCTGTGCCAGGACATCGACAAACCGATCGGGGCGCTGTTGACCGACCTGAAGCGGCGCGGCCTGCTCGACGACACGCTGGTCGTCTGGGGGGGCGAGTTCGGCCGGACGTCCACTTCGGAGAGCGGCGACGGCCGCGATCACAACCACTGGGGCTTCACGACCTGGCTGGCTGGCGGCGGCGCCCGCGGCGGCATGACCTACGGGGCCACCGACGAGTTCGGTTTCCGCGCCGTCGAGGACAAGGTCCACGTCCACGACCTGCACGCCACCATCCTGCACCTGCTGGGGATCGACCACGAGAAGTTGACGTACCGCCACGCCGGCCGCGATTATCGGCTAACCGACGTGTCCGGCAGCGTCGTGGAAGCGGTCGTCGCTTGAGGACGGTGGCCGTTCCCCCTACGCCGACAGCATTGACAGGAGCGCCCGGGGCACGAGAATAGCCGTATGGACACCGCAGAAACCACCACCGCCACTCCCCCGGACGTGCTGGACGACATGAAGGCCGTGGCTGATGCCATTGCTGCCAGCCGTCCCGTGCCTCCTGAGGTCGCCAAGCGCGTCCGCGAGCGGTCCGAGAAGGTCCAGGAGCAGCTCCTGCGTCAGTACGGGGTGCGGGAGATCGCCGTCGATCTTATCCGTCAGGGTCGAGAGGAATGAAGTACGTCCTCGACTCCAATATCGCGCTCAAGTGGGTCCTGGCCGAGCCGGATTCCGCCAAGGCGAAGCAGTTGCGCGACGACTTCCAGAAGGCCGTTCATGAACTGCTGGCCCCCGACGTTTTTCCCATCGCGGTCGCCCACGCGTTGACCCGTGCGGAGCGGCAAGGAAAAATCGCGATCGGGCAGGCCGCGGTCCTCTGGTCGGATGTCCTGTCCACGCCTCCGCGGCTGGAACCTTCCGGGCCGATCACGCCCCGAGCCATCGACATCTCCTCACAGTTTCGTCAAGGAGTCTACGACTGCCTCTACGTTGCCCTGGCGGAGCGGGACAATTGCGAACTGGTGACTGCCGATGACAAGCTCGTGCGGAAACTCCAGTCTCAGTTCCCGTTCATCGTGTCGCTGTCGTCGTTGCCGTGAGTGGTTCGCCGACCCGCTGGACGAAAGCCCAGATAGCCATTATCCTAATCGCGTTTTCTCCTTCTCAAGTTTTTCTTCCCAATCTTCTCCCCAGTCCCGCGTCATGTGTTTTGCGATTTCTTCGGGATCGGCCGCATAGCCACCTAATTCGTACTCTAATTGGTGATAATACCGCAGAATGTTCTTCTTCTCGATAATGTGATTGGGATCGTTTGGGGTATTGGCAAAATCAAGTAGATGATTATAAAGGCTGGAAAAGTGTTGGGCTTCTGCTTCCAAGGCTTCGGCATTGAAGCTATCTCGTCGCGCTTCGATGATCGTCCCTCGGATTTCCCCGTCAGACGGAAGCCTTTTCTTGCTCTTCTTCACGCCCTTCCTTGGTCTGCAGTAGCGATGTACGGCCCAGACGAACTTGTAAAACCGCCGGAGGTCAGAAAGGTGACCGGTGTGCCAAGTGTCTACCATTATCCACGCTCTGAAATACGGCTCTACCGATGGTGGTAAGGACATTGTTTCTCCTAACTTCGGGGGTTTATTTCGGGTCGCTGCCCGAATCCTGTGGTTTTCATTCCCAGCATGATTCGTTGGTTGTTCCTTCATGCCTTTCCCATCTTGCTCAAGTGCATAATCCCTTCATTCAGCAGAGCGCGAAATTCCGGGTCCACGTTTGTGGCGGTTTCCAGGAACTCGCGGGCGTTCCTGATGCCCTCCCGGAGATGATCCCTGGTATCGATTTCGGGGCAAAATCCCAACCCCTTTAGCTCCGCCAGCATCAGCCATGCGTCAACGGCGAAGGGAGTAACCAACGTCGCGGAAAAGGCGGCGAAAGCCGCCTCGGTGGCATCCGCCGGGCTCACGCGCTGGTGATTCCAGATGCGGTTCATGCACTTCCGAGCAAAGTCCGACAGCGGGACGGACGTGAAGTACAGACATTGATGGAGTTCGGGAAACCGATCGGTAAGAAGCGCGTTCTTTATCGCCTTATGTGTGCCGATCCTCTTGGAAAACATGATAAAGCCGATCACTAAATCTCCTAAAGCGCTGGAGAGACGAACTGCGCGTACCAGCGCGTCATTCGTCATCGGCAGATTCAGCGCGTGCAGGAGAAGCCCCGCACCCGCTTCAATGTCGTTGAATCCTGTGGCTTTATTCTGGGCAAGCGCCCTCTTCAAGGCATCGTATCTGGTGAGCGTAAGCACATCGCGGATGAACTTGATGAGGCCCATGAGATTTCAGCCCTCTGCCGCCTCGTCGATCCCGGTTTTCGCGAAATCCGCTAGGGTTACCGATATGCTCCGGAACTGGGGTCGCTGCGTCAAGACAAATCCGCCCGCACATGATCGTGCGTCCACAAGCCGGCGGCCATTTTCATGGTTTCTGGGTGAACGCGGGTTCATGGCGACTGACGCCTGTTATACACTAGGGCGCTTCGGCGCCCGTTTAAGAAAGATAGCCCCTCGATCGAATCAACTCGGCCGTCTTGCTAGCGCAGCTGACGACGGTTAGCGCAAATCTCAGGTAGTTAAAGAAGGCCGCAGCCTTCAGGTAGGAACTTTTCCCTATCACTCGTTGGAGGTCGGCTTTCTTGTTTGTGTGGACAATTTCACCGTAGAGGATTAAATCCTCTACGTCTACTTGCGTCAATAACCGTTGGCTACCATCTTTATCGCGGTCCACGGCCCCCCACCAGGCACGACCTTCCTCCTTGATTTCGTTCTTCAGGTAATCGAGGAGCGCCCTGTCATCCGGATCGCCCTTCCACTTTAGAAGGTTCATGATCTTATAGAGACAGGTGCTGTCCTGTTCTAGTCTGAGTTTGCGGTAATCCGCCATGAACGCCCGGAAATCTTCGTCATCGTAACGGGGATATTCGTCCATCACGTGACCATCGGGCAACGTGCCGACACAGATGTGATGGGATCGCTTGTGAAAATCGCGAAGAAGCCGGCGCCCAGCGATGCTATCGCAAGTCTCGCAGAAAAGCTGGGGCGTAACCGCCCGTCCGCTACGGTGCCAAGGCGAAGAAGGCCTCACCGGCGACGAGGTCACGGTGAGGATAGAGGCGCTCCACTTCCCGCTCGATGCGCT
>Ga0116217_10000801_pt1 | contig 31587 bp, 21 predicted proteins | sample Sb_taG_6_FD_89697 | JGI IMG/M metagenome (GOLD analysis project Ga0116217, IMG submission 89697) | Peat soil microbial communities from Weissenstadt, Germany - Sb_50d_4_PS metaG | ecosystem: Environmental > Terrestrial > Soil > Wetlands > Peat | place: Germany: Weissenstadt | collected 2010-09-21 | reverse complement strand
TGCGTAAACGCGATCACTCCCGCCTTGGCTGCGGCGTAGTTCGTCTGCCCGAAATTCCCGTATAGGCCGACGATCGAAGAAGCGTTCAAAATGACGCCGCCCCCAGCGCGGATCATGTGCGGAACGACCGCCCGCGCGCAATGGAACACTCCCTTGAGATTGACCGAGATCACGGCATCAAAGGTGTCGTCGGCCATGATTTTGGCCACCGCCCCGTCTTTCCACTTCACCAGTTGATCGTCGCGCACGATGCCCGCGTTGTTGACGAGCGCGTCGATGCGGCCCCAGCGGTCCACCACCTCTGCAACCGCCGCCTCCACATCCGCAGCCTCCGCGACATTCATCTTGCGGAACAATCCCCGGTTTTCTTCCGACCTCACTTCGCGGCTGATTTCGGATTGAGCCGCCGCGTTCAGATCCCAGGCCGCGACGCGGCATCCTTCTTCCGCGAATCTGCGCACGGTGGCGCGCCCGATCCCGGCAGCGGCGCCGGTCACGATTACCACTTTGTCTTTCAATCCCCTCAGGCTCATGTTCTAGGCTAGGGAGGACCGCACACGTGTGCAGCCTCCCTGATCCTTATCTAGAAATTGAGCTTGAGCGCGAACTGAATCACCCGCGGGCCGGTGCTGGTAGCCAGTATCTGCCCGACGTAGGGTGATCCGAGGCTATTGACCGGATTTTGGAAGCTCACCTTATTGAACGCATTGAAGAACTCTGAGCGGAATTCAAGTTTCGTTCGCTCGGTGATGGGGAAAAACTTGACAATGGAAATATCCACATTTTGTTGACTCGGCCCTTGCAAGATGTTGCGTCCTGAATTGCCGAAGCCGCCCGCGGCGGTAGCCGGTGCAGCCGTAAAACAGGCGACATTGAAGTAATCAACTAACCGCGATTTGACGCTGCCGCTCCCCGCCGGATTACACCCCGCAACGGCGTCGGCGCGTGCCTGCACGAAGGCAGTTTCATTGGTCAGAACCGAGAACGGCGTGCCGCTCTGCAGGGTTAGAACGCTGGCTAACTGCCAGCTATTTACCGCCTGTCGGGCGAAACCCGAACCACCTTTGTAGAACTTTGGCAGATCATAGGTGCCGCTGAACACAAAGCGATTGCGCCGGTCAAAGTCGGAACTGGCATAGTTATTCATCTGGCCGGGTGCCTGGTTCCCAGGGACAACCGTGACGTCGCTCGTGCCCGTGGGATCGCCCGAATAGTCATCCAGCGAATGGCTCCAGGTGTAAGAGGCGAGGAATTGCAGCCCGGAGGAGAACCGCTTGGTTACGCTTGCCTGCAGAGAGTTGTAACTCGAATTTGACGAGCTCTGCATCGTGTGGACACCAAAGCTCTGCACCGCCAGACTCGACAATCCCGGATAATAGAGTCCTGCAGGGCCCAGCAAAGTCTGAACAACAGCCTGGTTCTGGTCCACGAGCCGATACAACTTACGCCCGGTTGAGCCGACATAGCTCAAATCCAACATCCAGTTGTTGGCGAACTCATTCTCAACGCCCAGGCTGTATTGTTGAATGTAGGGCGTGCGGAAGTCGTGAAGATCTGGATAGATGCCGTTGGCGGAGACCGGCTGAACCGGTGCCGGGAAGACAGCGCTCGGCGCCCGCGGCATGAACGCCGGCGGGCCGGCGATACCTGGGATAAAGTAGGTCGGATCGTTGAAAGCCAATGGAAACTGGCTCGGCAGCGGAACCGTGACGAATGGTGTGGAGATGGGCGTCAAGAATGCCTGGGCCAGCGTGTAGTAGGGGAAGTCGAGGATCTGATTGTTCAGCAGCCGGGAATTCGCCCGGTCGTAGTAAACGCCGTAACCGCCGCGCACCACCAGGCGGTTGTCGGAACGTGGTTGCCAGGAAAAGCCGATTCGAGGCGCAAAGTTGTTCTTGTCGGACGGGACCAGGGACGGTTGCACCAGTGGGATTCTAGGCAGTGGGTTTTTCGCATTGGATGCTTGCACGAATCCCCCTGTGATCGCCAACCCACCGCCATAAAGCGCGGGTATCGGAACCGTCGTGATCTGTGTCGGATCAAATCCGATGAATCGCCCTTCGGCTTCGGTGAACGGGCCAAAAAAATCGTAGCGGACGCCCAGCGTGAGCGTTAACCGATTCGTTACGCGCCAGTCATCATTGGCGAATCCGTTCCAGTCCTGTGCTCGAACATCCCGGTTGTTTACGCCGGAGCCCATGATGGTGAGACCGGCCGTGTCAGCGACGGCCCCGAGGAAATCGGCAAATGGGTTGCCGGAAAATCCGAGGAAGAACATCTGGCCGCGGGTATAGAGGTTGAAAGTCTCATTCAGATCGTGATGCTTGTACTCCATGCCGAACTTCAGGCTATGGCGGCCCTTCTGCCAGCTTAAGGTGTCGCCCACGGCGTAGGTCTTCTCGATTCCGCCGTTGTCGGCGAATGGGCTCGCTCCCAAGTCGAAGTAGTTTGCCACCGAGATTTCCGGCATCCCCTTGAACAGGGTGCCGAGCGGCGAGGTAATTCCCACATCGGTGGCCGAAAATGGTTCCTGCGGTTGAGAACCCGTGGTGATGAAACCAAACCCAAAATGCAAGTCATTCACTACATGCGAAGAGAAGATGTGCGTGTCGTCTAACGACAGCACCCTTTGATTGAGATTCGCGGTGCCGCCAAAACCGGGAACGGGGAGGGCATTCGCCAGTCCGAACAAGTTGAATAAGGCTTGCGTGGCAGGATTGTTCGCGCCAAAGAACTTGGCGGACAACCGGTTCTTCGACGACAGTTGGAAGTCCAGATTCGTGTTTAACTGGTCCTCCCGGAACTTAGAAACACCTACGACCGGTGCGCTACAGACGCCATTTACCGGAATACAGTTGGTCGGGGCCGACGGGATCACGTTAGAGCCATTGAGCAATGTGGCCTTCAGGAGATAATCGGCCATTAGATTATTGTTTTGGAGGCAATTCAGATTGGGCGATGTTGCACAGAATGCCACTCCATAGGATTGAGCCAGATTGTCCAGGGTCTGCTCGGAGCGGTCGTTTGTCAGGCTCTCGGGAACGACTACCGTCCCAATGGAATTTAACAGCGAGGTGCCATTTCGCTCGCGACTGCCCTGATAGGACGCGAAGAACCACACGCGATCCTTCACCAGTGGACCGCCTAATGTGCCTCCGAACTGATTGCGCTGGTAGGGTGGTCGCGGAACGCTCGAGCGGTTCAGGAAGAAGTTGTTGGCATCAAGGTGGGTGTTGCGAAAGAATTCGTAGAGGTTTCCATGAATATTGTTAGTCCCGGATTTTGTAACTGCCGCGATGATGCCGCCGGCCACGCGGCCCTGTGACGCGTCATACTGGCTGCTCTGGACGATGAACTCCTCCAGGGAATCCGTGGCGGGCACCGCCAGATTGGGCGTGGAACCGGTGCCGATGGAATTTGCGTCGGTACCGTTGATGACCACCGAGTTCGAGGTCGAGCGGCTCCCGTTGACATAAATCGGCGCCGCGCCCCGGCCCAGTTCTGATGAGCTCTGCACCGGACCGGATGTGCCTGGGGTGAGGGTCAACAGTTGCTGGAAATTCCTGGTGGGCAGCGGCAACTGGCGGATTTGCTCCTGCTCGATGACTGTGCCCCGAGCGGCGCTCTCGGTTTCTACCAAGGCCGTTTGGGCGGCGACTTCAATCACCGCCTTTTGTGACGCTACTTCCAGGCGGACATCCAGATTCGTTGTTTCCGTGATGCGGACGACGACGCCTTCTTCCACCGCCTTGCTGAATCCGGCCTTTTCCGCCTCCACACGGTAGGCGCCGGGAGGTGCAAGCGAGAAAACAAAATGTCCGGTCGCATCGCTGCTGGTCTCGCGCTGCACTCCAGCGGCGTTGGTTAGAGTGACCCTTGCTCCGCTAACCACGGCTCCGGTCGCATCCTTCACCACTCCCGTGATCTGTCCGGTCGTCGGAGATTGCGCCCACGCCAGACCGGCAAACAAGAGAAACCCTACCCATGCAAAAAGTGGAACCGCCCTTCGCGTTTGCATACCCTTCTCCTTATGCTCCAGCCGCTAAATTCATTTCCGCGATACCGCGCGTCCTCCCGTATAGAGAAGAACGAGTTGCTCGATTGCCTCTTCGTCGCTCATACCCAGGTGCCGTTTTGCTCCAAAAAGTTCTTCCGCCAGGAAGTAAGTGAAAAATTGCAGGTAAATGGCGGTATAGGCGAGGGAGGGATCGACTCCCGCTGGGAACGCCACCTTCGACTCCCGAATCATCGCATTGGCATACACCCGCAACCCTCCCGCGATTTCACGAAAGCTATGAATGAAGTGCTTGTGCCGGAACTCAACCACATCGATGTACATCAGTCGCCAGTAATCCAGGTTTTCAGAGACCACCCGTCCGATCGCTCTCGCCAGTTCTCTTAGCGAATCGGGATCCAGAGATTCCATCAACGGAATCAGTTCCTTCTGGCGGATGACATCCATCTTGCGGCCCATGTGCTGCACCAGGTCGATAAAGATGTCCTCTTTTGTGGCGTAATAGATGTAGAGCTTGCCCATCGACACGCCCGCCTTCTTGGCAATTTCGCGGACCGTGGTGCCATGGAACCCCTTGCGCGTGAAACATTGCAGCGCGGCCCGCTCGATCTTGCGCTTGTTCTTCTCGAAGGTGTTGTCCAGTAGCTTAGGCACCTGCTTTCCTCCGAGGGCGGGGCGCGCTCCGTGTCAGCGTCAAGCCAAAGCGAACGCTCGCTCTCTTTAGCAGCATAAGCTTTTACCCTGATTCCACCGGCCATGTCAAGAAAATTCTGCCGTTCCCCGCATCCGGACCTGTCCAAACCGTCGGTGGCCGCAGAAAGTGACAATGGAAAGGCCCAAGGACAGTTGTCCTTGGGCCTTTTGCTTGTACGACGATTGGTACGGCGGATGGTCCGCCCCGGGGCGTTCATCCGACGTCCATTTAACCCTGGTTACCCTACATCAGCGCGACGCCGCCACGGCACTGCGCTTGGCCAGCGGCACGAATTCACGCGTCTCGTGCCCCGTCCAGACCTGCCGCGGGCGAGCAATTTTCTGCTCGGGATCGTTCAGCATCTCCTGCCACTGGGCGAGCCATCCTACCGTGCGCGGGATGGCAAACAGCACCGTAAACATCTCCGGCTTGAAGCCCATCGCCTGATAGATGATGCCCGAGTAGAAATCCACATTCGGATACAGTTTGCGCTTGATAAAATAATCGTCCTCAAGCGCGATGCGCTCCAGTTCAAGCGCGATATCCAGTTTGGCATTACGCCCGGTCACTTCGAACACCTGCTCGGCCGTCCATTTGATGATCTTGGCTCGCGGATCGTAGTTCTTGTAGACCCGGTGCCCGAATCCCATCAGCTTCCCGTGTCCGTCCTTGACTCCTTTGATATAAGCCGGCACGTTGTTCTTGGAGCCGATCTCATCCAGCATTTTCAGCACTTCTTCGTTGGCGCCTCCGTGCAGCGGTCCCGACAGCGCCGCGGCCGCGGCCGCCGTGGTCAGATAAGGATCGGCTTGTGAACTGCCCACGCAACGCATGGCATTGGCGCTGCAGTTCTGCTCATGATCGGCATGCAGGATAAACAGAATGTCCAGTGCGCGTGCCAACACCGGATTCGCGGTGTACTTCGGTTCCACCATCTTCCATAGCATGTTCATGAAATTTTCGGCATACCCTAGGTCGTTGTCCGGGTACTGATAGGGAAAGCCCAGACTGTGCCGGTACGCCATGGCAGCCATGGTGGGCATCTTGGCAACCAGCCGCTTTATCTGCAGCAGGCGATTGGCGGGATCGTGAATTTCCCTCGCCTCGGGATATACCGTGGCCAGGGCTGCAACCGTGCTCACCAGCATCGCCATGGGATGCGCGTTGTAACGAAAACCTTCCATGAACGTCTTGGTGGTCTCGTGCAGCATGGTGTGATGAGTAATTTCGTTGACCCAATCCTTCAGGTCCTTGTCCTGGGGCAGGTCGCCAAACAGCAGCAGGTAGGCAACTTCAAGAAAGGTGCAGTGCTCGGCCAGCACTTCGATGGGATAGCCTCGATATCTCAGAATGCCGCGCTCACCGTCAATGAACGTGATCGCGCTGCGGCATGACGCTGTATTGGTGAAAGCAGGGTCATAGGTCATGAGTCCAAAGTCCGCAGGTCCACTTTTGATCTGCCGTAGGTCCATGGCCCGGATCGTGCCGTCTTCGATTGGCAACGTATAGGTTTTTTCCGTCCGATTGTCGGTGATAGTGATACTGTTTTGTGCCATGTAAGATTCCTCCTTAACATTTCTCGCGACTTGAAACCCAGGTATACCAGAATAGTTCAGATCAGCTACAAGGCTAAAGGTTATGGGACTCCTGGACACATTGGCTGTATTTCCGCTCACACCTCGCGGTGACAAATCTCACTGTGGATTACCTAGGCACCATGAGGTGTCGCTCATCCACCGGACGAGTACAATAATGTTAATCCCGGTAGCGCACGAAGGCATGTTTTTTCCCCGCGCTCCGCTGTCCCGATCCGTCAACCAGCAAAGGGGACGCAGAGATGTTCGGCAAAGCGTTCAGCAGGACGATCAACCTCAGTCACGCGGCGTTAACCGTCGTACTCGGCTCCGCCGCATTGTTCGGCCAAACGACGCCCGGCCAACCGACCTCCGCGGCAACCAGTCCTCAGGCAGCAATCGAGCTTCCCGTGACCATGCGGCAAAAGGTGGCTGCCGGCAAAACCACAGTCGGAACCAGAGTCCAGGCCAAACTCGCGGTCGCCACTCTGGTAGACGGCGTAGTCGTTCCGCGCGATGCCCTCTTGTCCGGCGAAGTTACCGAGTCAGTTGCGCAGTCGGCAAATAGCCCATCCCGCCTCGCCATTCGCATGGACTCCGCGCAGTGGAAGAACGGCGCAGCACCCATCGAGCTTTCGCTCGCGCCCAAGCTTTACCTGACCGCCTGGTATTATCCCGTGGCGATGCCGACGAATCCGGATTCCTCGTCCGGCCTACCCGATGCTCTAAACCATCCGAGACCTTTGGGTGGAACTGGCGCCTACCCCGGCCCGAGAAATCCAACTGCACCGCAATTTCCTGACCCTGACCCGGGCAGGGACCAGGACACGGGCCTCGCGCCGCCCTCAAACATTTCGCAACACCGTGTGCTGATGAAAGATGTAGAGTCCACACGCAATAATGAAGGAGCCATTACCCTCACTTCCAAGCATTCCAATATCAAGTTGGATAAGGCAACCACCTACGTCTTTGCCACCGCCGACCGGCTGCCCCCGAAGTAACCAGCCAACGCGCTGCCAACGTCTTGACAAGCGTGGATTCGGAGCTATGCTTATCCCTCAAATCCACAAAGAAACGAGGTAACTGGGCCATGCTTACTCGCCTTTTCCTCGGGATCGTGTTGTTAGTGCCGGGCGCGGCCTTCGCGCAAGGTTCGTTTTCCGATCACTGCGCCAACGGATCGCCACTACCCTTCGCCGCCATCGAAGTAAAGCAACCCATCGATCAGAGCTGTGGTGTCCAGGGTACGAGTACTGCTCCTGCGAACAGCCACCTTCAGAACCAGGTCAAGAATAATTTTTGCGCCACCGTCCCTGGCGGACAGCCGGAAACTATCACGCCTCAGAACCTCGTCGATCTCCAGGCCCGCACGACGGTTCCGTCCGGCCAAGGGAAAGAGCCTACGGATCGCACACCTCTCCAGAATCTCGGGGAGGGCAAACTTGTCCGCATGGCGGCGTTCTTGTTCGAAGCCCACTACGCCGACCTGGGCAGCGGTGAAACTGTTAACTGCAACGGAGCCACGGCGGCGGACAATGACGTTCACATCGCCTTGGTCTCACAGGCGGACGCCAAGGAATGTGACAGCGTCACCGCCGAGATTAGTCCGCACTATCGGCCCGCCTCTTGGGCTCAGATTGGAAACTTCGAAACTTACAACTCCAAGACCAAGCAGTACGCGCCCAATCCGGCCATGGCCGCCCGGCTCCAAGCTCAACCGTACCGCATCACGGGGCAACTCTTCTTTGACGCCTCCCACGAACCGTGCCCCTGCACCACGACTTGCACTCCGTCGCGATCCTCGGATTGGGAGATCCATCCCGTCTACAGCATCGAAGTGTGCAAGGCAGGAACCGCTTGCGACCAAAATAACGACAGCGACTGGCTCGCCTTTGATGCTTGGTGGAAGAGCCAGGTGCCAATCAAGAAGGTGAGAGGACCGCACACTCATACCGAAGAACCAAACTGAGAGGGCGCGCGTGGTTGAGCCACGCAGGGTTTTTGGGGACGGCACTGTCGTCTGGATGCCGATACCGGCGAAAGGAGCAAAACGAGCAAACAACCGGGGATGGAGTTCTTCGCGGGTAGCAGGCCCGCGCGCTATTCCCTGGCCCCATCTTTTCAATAACTTACCCCCAAAAAATCCCCCATTTCCCCGCTTAACCCCGTTTTTCTCCCCTTCGTTGCCTTCTGCGTGCCTAAATGTCACGGATTCAATAGCATCACTATGACCTATTCCACGCATCGAAACTTCCAGGTTTCTTCGTGGACAAGTCTATTTACACAGGTTCCCGTAAGCGGGACCGAGGGGACAGTTCTAATCTCCCGAGCTGAGGAAAGCGAGAGCAGAATGCACAAGCCGATTAAATACGTTGAGAAGGTCGTGACGGTTGCCGCCACCGGCGCATGGGCAGTGTTTCAACGCCTCAACCGCATCGCTCCCAATCAGGCGCCGATTCCCAAGTGGTCCGATAAACCTCTGCTCAAGTCCTGGGAGAAGTCGAAGCCGCCGCTAGGCTGGCCGCGCTCCACCGATTCGCTTTGTCCCAAATGCGTTCCCGAGATTCGTCAGCAGATTCTCGACGGCCACCTCCCCGTTGACGTTCTGATGAACGAAAAAGTTGGAGAGATCAAGGCCCAGATCGTCGAACGCGACGGCAAAATCTGGATGGTCAAGGACTGCGAAAAGCACGGCCACTTCGAAGACCTGATGTCGATCGACACAGCATTTTCGCAACACCTCGAAGAAGTTTTCCCCGGCCGCGATATCCGCGCCCACAATGACGAGAAATTGCATCATCACGGAACTTCGACCGTGAAGTACGGACGAGGCGCCGTGCTCACCGTCGATCTCACCAATCGCTGCAACATGATGTGCGATCCCTGCTTCATGGACGCCAACCAGGTAGGCTATGTCCACGAACTGACCTGGGAAGAAATCAAGACCGTGCTGGACAACGCCATCACCGTGAAGCCGAAGCGCCAGATGTCGGTGCAATTCTCCGGCGGTGAGCCGACCTTGTCACCCTACTTCCTCGACGCCGTCCGTTACGCCCGCAAAGTCGGATACAACAGCGTGCAAGCGGCGACCAACGGCATCGAGTTCGCCAAGAGTTTTGAATTCTGCCAACAAGCCGTCGAAGCCGGTATGCGTTATGCCTATCTGCAGTTTGATGGAATCGGCAACGCTGCCAACGATCATCGCGCCGTCGGCAACCTGTTCGATGTGAAATTAAAGGCCATCGACAATCTGCATCGCGCCGGCTGCGAAATTGTTCCGGTAGTTACCATCATCAACGGCATCAACAACGAGCAAGTCGGACGCATCATTCAGTTCGCGCTCGACAATCCCAAGAAAATCGGCTTCCTGAGCTTCCAACCAGTTTCCTTTACCGGTCGCGACGAAGCCATCACCGACGATCGACGCCAGGCGCAGCGCTATACCCTTGCGCATCTCGCGCACGATGTAAAAAATCAGACCGGCTTCGGCGAACCGACGCGCGACTGGTTTCCCATCAGTTTCATGAGCACGTTCTCCGACTGGGCCGATGTCCTGCACTCCCAGGATACGAATAACGATTGGGGCCAACTCTCCTGCGGATGCCATCCCAATTGCGGCACCGGCATGGCGATGATGATCGATAAGGAAACCAAAGAAGCGGTGCCGGTGACGGCCTTCTTGAAGGGCGATCAGCTCGCCAAGGACATCGCCAAGGTCAATGACGCGGCTCGGTCGAAGTTCTGGACGGCGTTTGGCATGGCGCTTTGTTTGATGAAAAACTACGACCCGTTCCAATCGCCGACGCATTTCAAGATGGTCGACCTGCTCAGGAAGTTCGACAAGAACTTCAACGCCACGGGCAAGAACTATGGCAAGGTCGGTCCGGATCGAACGATTGACGACGTGATGAAGCGGCGTCAGGATCGTTGGAATTTCCTGTTCATCGCCGGGATGTGGTTCCAGGATCTGTTTAACTACGACTTCCGGCGCACCGAGCAGTGCATCATTCCTTACGCCACGCAGGAAGGCGAGATCAGCTTCTGCGCTTACAACACGGGCGTGGGCTGGCGCAACATTATCGAGAAAATGCACATGACGTCGACGCTCACCAAGTGGTACGAAGAGCACGGACGTCACGAGATTTTCGCGGGCGGCAAGAGAGTCAACATGGAAGACAGGGAACACGCGCTCTACCTGCGAGAAGAGATCGTTACACACGAAGTACAGCACGATCTGGACAATCTGGGGATTGCGAAGACGGCGCGCGAAGAAAAAGCGCGGGCCCGCGACAAGAAGGCCGAGACTAATAAGGTCAAGAACGACGCCGCATACGACGCGCGCATGGCGCAGCTCTATCGGGAAGTTGTCCTGAAAGAGAAGCCGGCAACGTCGAATGAAGGTGGATTCATTCCCCTGGGCGCAATCACCGCTGCGATCGCTCCGGCAAATGGGAATGGCGCCGCGCAAAAGAATGCAGAGGTTGGCGAGCCGGTGGCGGGAGACTAACGTTCAAAATTTCAAGGTTTCAGAGTATTGGGCCGCTCGAAAAGAGCGGCCTTTTGTTTTGACGGTGATGAAGCAAGGATCGAACGCACGCCAGACAATTGCAGCAAGAAGCCCCACTTCTCGAAAAGCGCGAGAAGTGGGGCATCCCGGGGCGCTGGCCCAGGTCAGAAGGAAATGCGCCCGGCAAGCTGGATGATCCGCGGATCGAAGGTTGAGGTAATTTGGCCGAATAGCCCACTATTCGGGTTGGTGCCGCCGGCGCCGCTGCTAAAGGTTCCGTTGGCATAGTTGATGATGCCGGGATTTGTGAAATTCGCGTGGTTGAAGGTATTGAAAAATTCCGCGCGAATTTCGAGTTTCACGCGCTCGGTAATGGCCGTTGTTTTCGAAAACGCCATGTCCACATTGATGTAACCCGGTCCGCGGAAGTAATTGCGCGGCAAGGTTCCATAGGTTGCGAGTGAGGGATTTGATTGCACTTGAAAGTCTGAGGGCAACATTGCGGGTCCTGGCACACACCCTGGCACAAACAAAGGGTCGTTAGGGTTAAGGCATTGCGCGTTGCTGAGGCTATTCGGATTGAAGTAGTACTGGCCGGGAGTGCCGTTAATGGTCTGGGTAGTGCGCGGGTTCAAGGTATTGAGCGGCCCGACGATGTTGGCGTGGATATTGGTGGGGTCACCTGCGCCGGACGGGCCTTCGGCATTATACGTAAAGCGCTCCCCGAGGTTCGCGAACACATCGAAGGGCAAGCCGGTGTGCCAGGTCACGATGGGGAAAAGGCTCCAGCCTTGCGTCAGGCGCTTGGGACCAGAGTCCCACAGGTGATCGAAGGGCAAGTCCCAACCGCCGCTGAAGGTGATGCGATCGCGAATGTCCTGATCGCTCGAGGCGCGGAACAGATTGGGCTGATAAGACGGCACCTGGCTGTTTCTCTGCCGGAATCCCGAGGCAGTGTCGATGCTGTGCGCGTAGGTGTAGGCCAGCGTAAAGTAAGTGCGCCCCAGGTAATGGGAGTCGACCATCTGCCGGTTCAGGCTGGCCTGCAAGCTGTTGTAGTTGGCATTGCTGATGTTCTTGAATTCCGGCACGGAACCAAAGCTGCATGGTCCAGGAGGGGGAGGGTTGGTCATAGCGTCCCCCGAAGTGTCCGGACACGTACTGTCCCCGGCGCCGAGATTAAGAATGCGGTCCGTGGTGCCCAGTACGAACGGGTTGACGTCGATCAACGAGGTCAATCCATGCGAGACGTTGCCCACATAGCTCACTTCCAGCGCGGTATTCGGAGCCAGCTCATGCTGCACGCTCAGGTTGTACTGATACGTAATCGGCGTTTTCAAATGCGGGTCCACGAAGTATGCGCTTCCACCTTGATTGATGGGTAGGAATCCAGCCGCGTTAAAATCAAGATTCGAAGGTGGCGTGTGCGACGGAAACGGATCGGGGACGCCTATCGTTCCGTTCGGTCCTATGGCGTTACCGAACGGGTCCGTAAAATAGGGCGAGGCGCCATTCCCGCTAAAGGAAGGAAAGTTCAAACCCGCACTGGAGAAGAAGGGCGGCTGGCCGTTGAACTGCAAATTGTCTTCGCCTTTGAGGATATCGTAGAACATTCCGAATCCGCCGCGGATGCTGGTTTTGGCATTGCCGCGCGGGTCCCAAGCGAAACCCAGGCGTGGCGCCCAGTTTGTCCGGGTCGGAAAATTCGACCCCACGGGCGCGCCGGCATCTCCGGGAAATACCATTCCGGTCGGGGCGCCGGTAAAGACCGTTGACTGTAGCCCGGGAATGATCGAGTAGGAGCGGCCTTTGGTGTCTTCTTTCGGGGAATTGTATTCGTAGCGGATGCCCAAATCGAGAGTCAAGCGCTTGCTCACGCGCCATTCATCCTGCAGGAAGCCATAGTAAGACTTGCTGCGGATGTTTGACGGGGCGTGAGGATACTGGAAGTACTGCGACGGAATGCCGAGGACGAAGTCTGCCAGCGAGTTATCGGTGCCGGCGCCGCCGGCGAAGAAATCGAATTCGCCGTTGACGTAGTAGTCGAAGACGGTATTGTCGCGGTACGCGGAAATCCCGGCACCCATTTTCCAATTATGCCGTCCGTGAACGTAGGTGAGCGTATCGGAGAACCCGAATGTCGTATCCACCAGGTCGGTGGGGCCTTGTTCGCTGAATCCGACATAGAAGTTATTGTCGAACCACAGGTTCGGCGGGCCCTGCGGGTCGTCCTGGTTGATTCCGATGTTGAGCTGAGAAGCCGTCGGCAGTTTCACCGCCGGCTTGTCCTGGAGGAAGTTGCTTCTCTGCAAAAAAAGCCGGAATTCGTTCAGCAAATTCGGCGAGAACGTATGGGTGTAGGCTGCGTTCGTATAGTAGTTATTGTTCTGCGTGGAGTTGGGAGTGCCGGGCACGCTGGCAAACTGGAACGGATTCAAGAGTGGATTGCGGTAGCCGCCGATGGTGGCGCTCAGCTTGTCTTTGTCCGTGATCAAGAAATCAAACTTCATGGTCAGTTCGTTACGGTTGTCTGTATGCGCGCCCTGGAAATTCTGATAACCGTTGGGATTGGTCGGAATCAGCCCGAGTTTTACATATTCAGTGGCAATCGGATTTATTTGATTTGGGTCGATGATCGCTTGCTGTGCCAGCGCTAGGTTCGACTGAAAGTAAGGGTGAGTAGGACCCTGGATCGGTAGGCCGGTGTTGGGATCGGTGGCACATCCGGTCCCATCAGAATAATTCGGGCTGTTGTAATAGTAGCCGGTCAGGAAACAGGCCACGCCCGGATCGGGTCCGTTTGGATTAAGACCATTGACGCCGGCAGCTTGCGAGAAATCCCCAGTCAGTTCCGCCGGAGTGAAAACCGTTCCCGTTCCGGTGGACTCTTGCTGGGAAAGCCTTTGTCCCTGATACCCGACGAAAAAGAAGAAGCGGTCCCTGCCGTTCAGCAGCTGGGGCAAGGTGATAGGGCCGCCAAAGGTAAATCCGTACTGATTGCGCTTCAGGACATCGCGCGGAAGCCCATCGGCATTATCGAAGAAAGACGCGGCGTTGAGGGCATCATTGCGCAGAAACTCAAAGGCGCTCCCGTGCCATTGGTTGGTTCCGGACTTGGTAACGACACTGATCACACCGCCGCCATTCCGTCCATATTCCGCCGAATAGTTGCTTTCGAGAATGCGAAATTCCGCGATCGTATCCGGATTGGGGTTATAAACGATGCTGTTGTCGAGCAGGTTGTTGTTCAGCCCGCCATCCAGCAGGAAGGTAACCGAATCAGTGCGCCCGCCGGCGATGCTGTAATTGCCCGCGGCAGTCGAGTCGCCATTGGTTTCGGTAACGCCCGGCTGGAGCAGCGCCAGGTCAAGGACGTTTCTGCCATTCAGCGGGGCGCGCTGAATGGTTTCTCCGATCACACTGGTTCCGATGGTGTCGCTGATCGTGTCCACCAGAGTGACGTTGCCGGTGACTTCGACCGTTTGCGTGTCGGTCCCGACCTCGAGCGCCACATCCAAGCGTGCATTTTGATTAATCTCAAGCGTGATGCCCCTGCGCACATACCTGCGGAAACCTTCGTGCGTGACTTCCACCTGGTACGAGCCGATGGGGACCAAGGTGAAGACAAAATCCCCGTTTCTGTTGGAGGTCTCGCTTCGAGCAATGTTGGTATCAGAATTCTTCAGCGTGACCTTCGCACCCAGGACAACGGCGCCGCTGGCGTCCCTGATGGTTCCGGTTAGCTGTGCGGTGGCTTGCTGAGCAGAACTTCTCTCTCCACAGAAGAGCACGAGGCATAACGCTGAGAGCAGAACGGCAACGATTCTGGAAGCGCAAGCGGCAAGGTTAGGAGCAGGCATCTGGGTTCTCCTCTTCGGACATGTGTCCTCAGGTCACCCAGGAAACACTGGTAGACATAAACCTGGGGAAGTTGTTGGGCGTCATTGTGCAACTGCGGGGCCCCAATGAGCAAGCTGAATTCTCAGCTGCTTGCCGCTTTTGCAAGGGAGGCGATTCGTCTTCTCACATACGACGTTTCAGATTTGGAAGACTCCAGCGTGTTTCATGTATTGGTTTGTGGAGCAGGATCTGCTTCCTTGAATGTGCAGCCTTCAAAAATCCGCATCCGTCAGACTTGAGATGAACGCGAAGCCGTAGGCACACGGGAGTCGGTTGCCCTGCGTTGCCGGCCGAGGCGCGCGATGCGCGGAACGATAATCAAAGCGACGGCGTACAGGAAGAAGGAGATGGCGATGGATCCCGAGTGACCGTGGGGCAAGTCTTCGAACAGAAGTTTGGCGGTAACCAAGGCCAGAGTGCCGTAGGCGGTCCAGACAAGTTCGATGCGCTGCCAGCGGGAGCCGGCGAAAGCCAGGGTGAGCGCCAGAGCACAAGTAATGAGCGTGCGGATGACGGCGACATGGGCAACCCCGGGAGTCATGGCGACCGCCACCAGCCAGACCAAGGCAGAGACGAGCAGGGTGGCGGCGGCGCTGGCGGCCAGAATTGCCGATAGCAAGCGCAGCAGGCGATGGTTCCATAGTTCTCCGGGGAAGCGTCCTCCGATGGCGTAGCAGAGAAGCACAGAAGCGGCCACCAGCCAGACTATCCACCCTGGTGCGTTGGGAAAGGTTCCGGCTAGGGCGCTGGCAGCGTAATCCAGCAAGCCAGAAGCAAAAGCCGCCGCCGCCAGATACAACAGGCCGTGGAACTCAGGCGTCAGGCGATCCTTCCGGACGCCAACCACAGTGGCAAGAATTGCGACCGCGCTCAATAGCAGCACCAGCAGCAACGGCGGGAGACAAAGAAAACTGCCGGCCAGTAGAAGAAAGGCGCTCCAGGTGGAATACACGTAGTAGTTGCGTTGTTCCGGCAGAGGGTCGAAGCGGATAAACGCCGCCGCGTAACATGCGGCCGAGAAGAGCAGGCAGAAAATCCCCAAGCCCGTGCGCAGAGCAGGCTCGTACCAAAACAAGCTGAATGCCGCCAGCAGGAAGGCCGCGACGGTCTGCACAATCTCGAAGATGGTGATCCGATGGCGCAACCAGGTCGTGCGCACGGTGACGCTTACGCCATAGATCAAAAACAGGGCCCAGGGGAGCGCGAGCAATACTGCGGTCTGGAGGTCCGGGTAGTCGGCGCGGAAGTGCGCGGGAAGGGAATAGATGTAGAGCAGGATCCAAACCGCAAGGTCGGTGGCAGGCGCCACCAGAAAACGCAGACGCAGCCAGCGATTGCGATCCGCCGCGAATTCGCTGGCCAGAGCCATGATGAGGAGCGCAGCTATGAAAGGCGGCAGATCGTGCGTGGCGATCATCAAGGCAAGGGCAGTGCAGACGGCAGTGACGCTCGCTACCCAGATCAGCGGTGTGAGATTGCGTTTCCATGCGAGGGTCCCGGTGCCGGCCACGAACGCGCTCAGTATGCCTGCCGTCGCTGAGGCCGGCAATATCTTGAAACGAAGTGTGAGTTCCCAGAGCATGGGAGTGAGAATCAAGGCCGAGGTAACGGCGTATGCCGTACTGGTAAAAGGAATATTTGCCGGGACGCGAGCCGCCCAGAGCAACCACATTCCGGCATAGGCAAGGGCCAGGACTACGACCACCCACTGCGGCAAAGCTCCCGATTCAGCCACGGCACGGAGCAGATAAGCGCCCGCAATTCCAAGCATGGCCTTACCCACCACCGGAAACGCTCCTTCAGTTTGGGGAAGGTCGGACTCTTCAGCGGCAGGGGTTCCACGCACAGGCGCAGTTGCAGCGGAAGGGCGAGAGTGGGCGGTTGCGGAGGAGCATTCCATGGCGGAGACGCGCCGCTCAAGGTTTTCCAGTCGGTCGGTGAGCCGCGCTAAAGCGTCGAGAAGATCATCCATAATCTCCACCGCTTTGAGACTGGCAACGAATGCTGATCGAACGTTGCGTTCGGACTGTCGTGCTCGGAACGGTGTCCGCGAAAGTCAGTGCGCGGGTGTGGCGACGGGAAGTGAACCCGAGCCTCTCTCCGGCCATGGTGGCAGGAGCTTCACCAGTACCCACAGGATCGCGAGCGGTAGAACGGTTAGCACGATGGCCACCAGCAGTCCTTCGCGCGTGATCAGACTCATCTTGTACGTGGTGTATCCCAGGAAACTCTTCGAAAACAGCTGGCCGCCAATCACGACGTTCCAGCGCATGGCAAAAATGCCAATCAGGGTCAGGCATCCGGCTAGAGCGTAAATGCGTTTGCGGGCCATTTCGCCGAGCCGCAACACCTGCGTCAAAGCGAGAAGCGCGATGGGAGTAACCGTGCCCAGAATAATCTGGACCACAATATGCGACATGTACAGCTTCGTATGAACCATGAAATCCAGGCTGCGGAAACTTTCATCGGCCTCGTAGATGCGGTGAATCAGGTCGAGCATTTCGAGGCTGAAATCGATGATGAAAATGTAGAAGAGGTAGCTGGCCACCGTGTCCACGCAGCGCATATCGATCTTCTCTCCGCGCGACCAAGTCATCAGCATGTAGAGCAGCATTACGGCGGCGATCCCAGACACCATGGCAGAGAAAATAAACACGACGGGCATGAGCGGCGACGACCACCATGGGTTCGCCTTGATCGAGCCGAAGATGAAGCCGACGTAGCCGTGCAGCAGAAAGGCGGAAGGGATGCCGATAAGTGTGACCGTCCAGCCTACACGGTCATCAACCGCGAGCGCGCCCGGGCTGACGTTGCTCGAGCCCAGCGTCATCAGCCGGTAGATAAAGCGCTTCCATCCGGTTGTGGATTGCGACAGGATTACGATGTCGTGCCGATAGTCGAGCCAGATTTCCAGGACCAGAACCGCCATCAGATACCACAGATACACAAAGCCGAACATGGCCATCGCCGACGTTTTGTGCGGCGTCAGATACATCTCGTAGGAGCGTTCCGGATGTCCAAGGTGCAGTTGCAACGGCAGCGGCGCCACCAGCAGGAAGGCCAGGGCGGTCAGCAGCGCCAGCCGGTAGGTGGGCTTTACCGCCTGCACCTGGAAAACGCGTTCCAGCGAAGCCAGAATGAATGCACCCGCCACCAACCCCGTGAGAAACGGATACAGCACGATCAGGACGCTCCACTGGAGTTCGACTTCGTTCGGATACATGAAGCCTTCAACGCCGGACATATCTTTTACCAGTCTCCTTGCTGTATCGAAGCATTCGCCGTACCGTCCATCGCGCTGGTCATCGCACGGAACCATCCAAGCCGTTGTAAAACACCTTGGCGTGCGTCGCCATGTAAGGTTTCAGTACTTGAACGCTATGGGTTTTCAGGAACTCGTGAATTGGGTCATTCGGATTCTTCAGGTCGGCCAGTTGCCGCGCACCCGTCGGACAAGACTCGCAGCATGCAGTGGTCAGGCCTTTCGTGATCCGGTGATAACAGAGAGTGCATTTCTCGGCGGTGTTACTTGCCGGGTTGATGAAACGGCAGCCGTAGGGGCAGGCCTGCACACAATACCGGCAGCCGAGGCAGTATTTCTTGTCGATCAGAACCACGCCATCCGGGCTTATAAAGGTCGCGCCCACCGGACAGACTTGCGTGCAAGGTGAGTCGGCGCATTCGTTGCACAACTTGGGCACGAAAAAGTTCTTTCCGCCCTCTTCTTTCACTGGGGGAAACCCCTTTATTCCGCCATCGGGAGAGTCCACGTGTGGATTCTCGATGTCGAAATCTGTAACCTGATAACGCTCTACCCAGGTGCGGAAGTATCCGTCGGGCACGTCATTCTCAGCCTGGCACCCGCGCACACAATTTCCGCAGCCGATGCATTTGGTCACGTCGATCAACATGCCCCACCAATGCTGGCTCATGGTGTAGTTGGGGGCGGACTCCGGCGTCCCCGCCAGAACGTGCTTCCAGGCGACGGCTGCCGTCGGCAACAGCAGAAGCATATGGCGCCGGGAAATGCTCATTTCTTTTCTCCGCTTATGGCCGGGCTGTGCGGCTGATGGCAGGTATTGCAGGCAAGGCCGGAGGAGTGGTCGGCGGAAGCAACTTGCGGAAAACTTTTCGGCTTGGCCGCGTTGGCCTCGTGACATTTCACGCAGAGTACCGCCGTGTCGAGCTTGGGAGGTTGAATCGTGGCGGGGTCGTCGGCGTGCTTGGCTTGTGCTCCGTGGCAGGCCTCGCAATTGACGTGGGCGTGCTTGCCATCCTTTTTCTTGTCGAGGACGTCGCTATGGCACCCTTCGCAAGTCTCATGGCCGGCGAAGTTGACGGGCCTTGCGGCGATGTCGGATATCGCATCCCCGCGGTAGTGCCCGTACTCTCCGAAGCTTTTTGGGACCAGGAAGCCGCGGATGACCAGGAACACCAGGATGCCCACGACAAAGACGGCCGCCAATCGCAAAAGGTGTTCTGAATCTTTGAAGGCATTCATGGTTTTTCCAGCGCTCGATCATCTGTGTCGGAGACTTGCCTGCCGCCCTCCGGCTGGATGTCGCTCTCAAGTAGATACAGGAGACGGTGCACAGAGCGCTGTGTTCCGTGTCACGCGCCGCGCGTCTGAATATCACAAGTGCATGTGACGAGCGGGGCAACTTGCGGGAAAAAACTCTGACCTCTCCACAACGGGAAGGGCACGAGTTTACTCGTGCCACCAAGGCGCCGAAACGTGTCTGCGCTTTAGCGCCTTGAGGTGTGCCTTTCGCATCCTCGGCTAGTTTTATTCGGCGGCCATGAACTTCAAGCACACTGGCGAGGGCACGCGGAGGGTCTGGCCGGTGGCGGTGAGTCTTCCGTCGTTAGGGTCGATTCGAAGAACAACGATGTTGTTCGTGTCCTGGTTCGCTACCAACAGGAGCTTGCCGGTAGGATCGATTTCGAAGTTACGTGGCGTCTTGCCTTGTGTGGGAAAGTGATCCACTAGCGTCAGGGCTCCGGTGTGGCTGTCGATGGAGAAGACAGCGATGCTGTCGTTTCCGCGGTTGGAGGCGAATAGAAACTTGCCGTTGGGATGGACCTTGATTTCAGCGGCATCGTTGCTTCCGGAAAGTCCTTTTGGGAGTGTTGTGACCGTGGCCAACTTCTGCAGCGCGCCGCGGCTGGCATCGTAGGCAAATGTGGTGATGCTGGATTGCAATTCATTGACTACGTAGGCGAATTTTCCATCCGGATGAAAGGCCAGGTGGCGCGGTCCGGCTCCGGGATCGAGTCTGGCGTAGGGAGGGTCGTCTGGACTTAGGGAGCCCTTACTTACATCGAAACGGTAGACGAGTAACTCATCGAGGCCTAGATCCACGGCGATCGCGAAACGATTGTCGGGCGTGGTTTCGATCCAATGAGCATGCGGGCCCTCCTGGCGTTCTTTGTTGACGCTCGACCCCCGGTGCTGAACGAACGCGGAGGGTTCGTCGATGTGGCCGTCCGGCTGAACCGGGAATACAGCCACGCTTCCTCCAGTGTAGTTGGCCACCAGAGCGTACTTGCCGGCCCTTTCGAATGCGATGTAACACGGGTCGGCGCCGCGCGATGGGACTTGATTCAGGAGCGATAATTTGCCGGTTTTCTGATCGACAGCGAAGGCGCTTACTGCTCCGCTGTTGGCGCCTTTGTAGTTCTGGACTTCATTCACGGCATACACGAACCGGCGGCTAGGGTCGATCGCCAGAAATGAGGGATTGGTCGTTTCTGCTGCCACACCGAGCGGAGTCAGTTCGGAAGACGCGGCGTCGAAGCGGTAGGCATAAATACCCTTGCTCTCTTTCTCGGTGTAAGTGCCGACGAAGAGGAGGTATTTGTTCTTTGGGGATTCCTTAGCGGCGGTCACGATGACCAGCGACAGAATGAAGACGAGCCACGGCAGACATCGGCGGAGCGAAATTGTCATGGGGATTATGAAAAACTATTTACAGATGGAGCGCAAGGCGACCGGCGCAATGCGGTATGCTTCCGGGATGCCAGAGCCACCACGAAGGTTGCCGGCTGCAGATTCGGCCCTGATCCAGATCGTCGACGCGGCTCTGGCCGATGCCACGCGCCGCAGTGGCGAGTGGCTGGTGTGTCGTCCGGGATGCACTCAGTGTTGCGTCGGTGTGTTTGCCATCAATCAACTGGATGCGGTGCGTTTGCAACGAGGACTGGCTGACCTGGAAATCACCGACCCGCAGGGGGCGCAGCGCATTCGCGAGCGGGCGCGCGATTCGATTCAAAGCTTGTCGGCCGAGTTTCCCGGCAACGCGAAAACGGGCGTGCTCGATGCGGGTCCAGAGGCGGAAGAACGCTTCGCGCAGTTTGCGAATGAAGAGCCGTGTCCGGTGCTTGATCCGGAGACTGGATTGTGCGATCTCTACGATGCGCGGCCGATGACTTGCCGCACGTTTGGTCCGCCCGTGCGATCTGAAGGGGGACTGGGTGTTTGCGAACTCTGTTTCCACGGCGCGACCGATGAACAGATTGCGGCATGCGAGATGGTTGTCAACCCCGATGACCAGGAGTCGGAGCTGCTGAAGAAACTGGAGAAGACGAGCGGTCCGCGCGGGCAGACGATAGTGGCGTTCTGCGTGAAATGAGTTCGCGGAAAGTGCCTTCCCACGCCGCACGTTACGAATTGTTAATAGGATTCTTAGCTCTCGTCTCCATACCTAAAGATAACTTCCGCATTGCGATAGAAAATGGTAGTTTCGTGCTGCAGCGAGTCGCGATATGCAGGCTAACGAATACGATCTGGTGGTGATCGGCAGCGGTCCAGCGGGCCAGAAGGGCGCGATCTGCGCGGCAAAAATGCGCAAGAAAGTCGCGGTCATCGACCGTCGCCTCACCATGGGCGGGGTGTGCGTTCATACCGGGACGATCCCGAGCAAGGTCATGCGGGAGGCTGTGCTCTACCTGAGCGGCTTGCGGCAGCGGTCGTTCTATGGCCGCGGCTACGTGGTGAAAGACCGGATCATGATGTCGGACCTCGTGCTGCGGGCGCAGGCGGTAATGACGCGGGAAGTGGACGTGATCAAGGCGCAACTCCGGCGCAATTACGTGACCGCCCTCGAAGGCGACGCCCATTTTGCTGATCCCCATACCATTGAGATTGTGTCCGACGACGGAGTGCAGCAGGTTCGAGGCGAGAAGATCCTGATTGCCTGCGGCACGCGCCCGGCACACATCGACGGGATTCCGGTGGACGGGAAGCGCATCTTCGATTCAGACCAGGTGCACTGCCTCGAGGAGATCCCGCGCGAGTTGATTGTGGTGGGCGCGGGGATTATCGGGCTGGAATATGCGTCGATGTTCGCAGCGCTGGGCGTGAAGGTGACGCTGATCGACCAGTGTCCGACGCTGCTGAATTTTGTCGACCGGGAAATTATCGAAAGCTTGTGCTTTCAGTTGCGGCAACTGGGAACGGTTTTCCGGGTCGGAGAGAAAGTGGTTTCGGTCGGCTTCGACGAAGAGCGGGATAAAGTTTTTGCGACGCTGGAGAGTGGAAAGAAGGTTCGCGGACAGGCGCTGCTCTACACGATTGGACGAAAAGCCAACAGCGACAAGTTGAAAATCGAGGCGGCAGGTCTGACGGCGGAAGCCCGCGGCAAGCTGGCGGTGAACGAACACTTTCAGACCGCGGTGCCGCACATCTACGCGGCGGGCGACGTGATTGGTTTTCCCGCGCTGGCCAGTACTTCTATGGAGCAGGGTCGGCTCGCGGGTTGTCACATGTTCGGCAAGCCCAGCCGGATGATGGCGAATCTGATTCCGTATGGCATCTACACCATTCCGGAGATTTCCATGGTGGGCGCCACCGAGGAAGAACTCACGCTCAGCAAGACTGCGTATGAGAGCGGTCTGGCGCGCTACTCGGAGCTGGCGAAAGGGCAGATGCTGGGCGATGATCAGGGCCTGCTGAAGATTCTGTTCGATCCGGAAACGCTCAAATTGCTGGGCGTGCACATTATCGGGGACCGCGCGGCCGAAATCGTGCACATCGGGCAAGCGGTGCTGACCATGGGTGCCACCATCGAATATTTTCGCGATACCGTTTTCAACTATCCAACGCTGGCGGAAGCTTACAAAGTGGCGGCGCTCGACGGCCTGAATAAACTCTGAGCAACGTTCCCTACCGCGCCTGATACCAACGCCGCACGGCCACGACCGCCCAGATCGCCTCGACCACTCCAAAAGGCCAGGCGCCTTGCAGAAAACCATAAGCAGAGCCCAGCGCGCAAGCACCGGCAAAAGCCAGGATGAACCACGTGCTCCGGCTCTCCAGCGCATAAGTCACCAGCATCGCGGTCACCGCGAACAGCCCGAATAGCGTCAGCAGACTCACCTTGCTGATTCCTCCCCTTGCGCGATGAATCATCCTACCAATTCTTGCGGACACAAATTTGCGTTACCCTCGAATTTCCCGCTTCGGCGGCAAGTTGCGGGCGAGTGCGTCCGCGCCACACAGGCTATGGCTGAGTCCACGGAAATCCGGGAGGCGTCGCTGGCGGAGATTGCCGTGGTGTTTCTGAAGCTGGGCACGACGGCGTTTGGCGGGCCGGCGGCGCATCTGGCGATGATGGAGGAAGAGTTCGTCCGGCGCCGGCACTGGATCACCCACGCCGAATTTCTCGACCGGCTGGCTACGGCAAATTTGATTCCGGGGCCGAGTTCGACCGAAGTCGCAATCTTCATCGGCCAACTGAAACGCGGTTGGCGCGGACTGATTGTGGCGGGCTGTTGCTTCATCATTCCCGCAGCGGTAATTGTGTCGTTGATCGCATGGGCCTATGTGCGCTTTGGCTCGCTGCCCAGGGTCGAAGGCGTACTGTCGGCGATCAAGCCGGCGGTGGTCGCAATCGTGATCCAGGCGTTGGGCAAACTCGGACGGACGGGGATTCGGACGCCTCTGCTGGCGGTGATTGCCGTGCTTGCGGCGGGGCTGAGTCTATTGGGCGTCAGTCCGGTACTGGTGCTTGTGTTTACCGGCTTGGTCTCGGCGGCGGCTTTGGCGATGAAGAATCGGCTGCTGGGTGTGGTTTGGTTTCCAAAAATATTCGAGCTAAAGAAAGTTGTGGCCAGCGCAATGGCGGTTGCGGCTGTGGGCGCCGCTTTTCCGGTAGGGCTAATGCGCCTGTTCTTGTCGTTTCTGAAAGTTGGATCGGTGGTGTTCGGCAGCGGATACGTTCTGCTGGCATTTCTTCAGACCGAGTTTGTGGAGCGTCTGCATTGGCTGACCGACAAGCAACTGATTGACGCGGTCGCGGTGGGGCAGTTTACGCCCGGTCCGCTGTTTACGACCGCGACGTTTATCGGGTACGTGGTAGCCGGATGGGCGGGCGCGTTGGTGGCGACGGTCGGGATTTTTCTGCCGGGGTTCGTGCTGGTGGCGGTGAGTGGTCCGCTGATTCCGCGCCTGCGAAAATCGGCAGCGGCGGCGGCAGCGCTCGACGGGGTGGTCGCGGGTTCGCTCGCGTTAATGGCCGTGGTGGCGTGGCAGTTGGGCAAAGCGTCGATTGTGGACCGGACAACGTTGCTGGTGTTTGCCGTGAGCCTGATCGCGCTGCTTCGGTTTCGGATGAACTCGGCCTGGCTGATTGTGGCAGCGGCGATTGTCGGGTGGTTCATGCGGTGATTCAGATTTCAGATTTGAGGGCTGCAATGTGAGATCTGCTCTCTTTCTTGAATTGGATGTTCCTAAGTTGTGAGTAAGTGGTGGAGGGTATTGTGGGCGAACGTTCAAGAAGGACACAAGCGGCGTCGTGGCTGCTGTTGTGCCTGGCTCTGATGCTTGTGAGCGTGAGCCGGCTGTTGTGCGCGGAAGCTGTTTCGCTGCAGGCACTGGTTACTCCTTCCACCACTATCGTGAAGAATGGGCGACCGGTGACGTTCGCGCTCCATGGCTTCATCGAGTTCAAGTCGCTGGCCGAGCTATTCCCGTATGTCGAGTCGCAAACGGGGCGCTGGAATGTTCCGGGCGGCCTGGATGAAGAGCAGCGACGGCAACTGGCGGGCGAATTGCTGCGACGTGGGATCGAAAGCCGAGTGATCTCCATGGAAGATGAGCGGCCGCTGGAGACTCTGGTAACCCACACCAGCGAAGAATTGCGGCAGGCGCTTACGCGTGTGACCGAACCGGTCCCGCTGGGATATGGCGACGCGTTTCTGGCGGTGCAGGAGAAATGGAAGCATTCGCTGAACTGCTGGAGCGCAGCACCATCGATTTCTGCACGTGTGCTGTCGAACTGGTACCCGATTGATGAAGGCATTCAGCTTTATGGCGCGACTTATGACTCGACCGAACATTTCTGGCAGGCGGTGAAGTATCACCCTAATGTTACACTGGCGGATTTGAAGGAGTTACTCCGCTTACTGGAACAGAAGGACTGGAGTCCGTGGCTGGCGCGCCTGGACGGCGATCCCAGGATCTATTTGCCGAGCGCTTACGCGGTAGAATTCCTTCGGCACAACCTTGCCCCGCAGCGATTGCAATGGTTTCGTAACGAACTGGGGCATCACGCGCTCAGCCCGAGCGATCACGCGCGGGCGGTTCAGCAGCGCGGCGCGACCGCGTTCCGCTTCAGCGCGTTCGAGGAAAAAACGCTGTGGGGCGATCTGGCGGATGTGTTTCACCTCGTATATGCATTCTCTCTGCCCGGCGATCCCGTTCGAAAGGCGCTCGGGACAAAGCATTTCGACGCCGTTTATCTCGGAGATCGCCGGATGGGTTTTATCAGCGAAGACTTTCGTTCGTTGATGCTCGAGATCTGGCGGGTGAAGTATTTGAAGATGGCGCGATTCCGCGAAATCATCAGTTCAATTCCCACGGAGATTCGGCTGTCTCATTTCCTGAATGATGGCGACTCGCCGGATATTCCGATCCCGGTCTACTTGGCGTACCTGAACCACATTCGGGAACTGGCGCGTGTGAAGTGAGGCAAGTCCGCGTCAGCCGTCACTTCTCAACCGCTGCCAAACCCGTGCAGAGATGGGGTTGCGGATATTCTTCGTCCTTGGCGAAGGAGAGGTTAGAATAGATGATCCCGCGCTGTGTCCCGGGGGTACCGTGAGCCGAGAGAAGGTTCTCCCGGTGTCTCTGAACAAGGCGGAGCCGGCTATCGAATCGTGGAACCTGTGAACCATCTCGAAAGAGAAAGAGAACGGGCGAGCGCGCCTGACCCGACCGCGTCGGCCGCGGCCCTGCCGTCGGCCTCGGGAGTCGCGTCGCCGCCTCGTCCGCGGCCTTCGTCGCCCGTTTACTGGCGTGTCGAGGGAAGTCTGCTGGAACTGACCACGGTTCGTCCGATCGCTTTTTTTACCTGGAACAGCCAAACCTACATAGCGCGGGCGGCGCGCCGCAGCCTGGTGCTCTTGATGGCGTTGCTGCGGCCATTTTTGTACGCGGCGAACCGCGTCGCCGCGACTCGAATTGTCCACTCCGTGCTGCGCGGGATCACGCGCGACCGGCTCGATCTGCTGGGCGAAGAAGAATTCGAATACAAACTGAAGCCGTTGCTCAAAGAAGAAGGAGTGCGGCACCTGAAGGCGTTGCAGGCCACCGGCGTTGACGTGGTGCTGGTCAGCCAAGGTTTGGAGCACGTGATGCGCCCACTGGCGCGCCATCTGGGAGTGCGATGGATGATTGCCAACCGCCTCGATTTCCGCGATGGCGTTGCCACCGGACGGCTGCTGAGTCCGGTGATCCGGCCGCGGGGATTGTTTGCCCGGATTCGTGAAGATGGTCCGGACGGGCAGCAGAGTCCGGCGCGATGGGTGCGCGCTCTGGGTTTGCGCGGCCCCAAGGCGTTGGCATCGGCGATTGTGCCCGCGGTGCGGGTGGAAGCGTCGCGGGTTCGTCCGATCGTGTATTTCAATGAAAGGCGGCATCCGGAGCCGTTTTCGGTGCGCAAGGCGCTGGGCGGCAAGCGCATGATGCTGATCGGCGTTACTGGTTTCATCGGCAAAGTGTGGCTGGCGAATACGTTGATAGATCTGCCTGAGATCGGAAAGCTGTATCTGCTGATCCGGCGGCAGAAGTCGAGCGAGGCGCAGAAGCGGTTCGAGAAGATGATCGAAGGCTCGCCGGTTTTCGATTCGGTGTTTGAAAAGTATGGCGACCGACTGGGCGCGCTGCTGGCGGAAAAAATTGAAGTAATTGAGGGCGATGTCTCGCAACCGGGCTTGGGGCTTGCCGGTGAGACTGCGGCGCGGCTGCGCGCGGATCTCGATCTGATCATCAACAGCTCGGGGTTGACGGATTTCAATCCGGATCTGCGGGACGCGTTGGCGGTGAACGTGGATTCGACGTCTCATTTGATCGAATTTATTCGCGCGTCGGATCACGCGGCGTTGCTGCATCTTTCAACTTGTTATGTGGCCGGACAGCGCGATGGGCGGGTCAGTGAGCGGGTGCGTCCGAATTACACCCCGACCCATTTGAAGGACTTCGATGCGGAAAAAGAATGGCGCCGCCTGCACGAGTTGGTGGAGTCGGCGGAAGCGCGCGTAGAAGGGCCCGAGGTTACCGAGGAACTGAAGAAGCAGGCGCTCGGGAAGGAGCACGCGTCCAAAGGGCTGAGTGGACAAGCGCTGGAGAACCAGATTCGTAAGAACCGGGTTCGCTGGTTGAAGAATTATCTTACGGAGAAAGGCACGCGGCGCGCGAATGAGTTGGGCTGGCCGAATACTTACACCTTCACCAAGAGCCTGGCGGAATCGATGATTGCGAAATATGGCGCGGGTCTGCCGATTGCGATCGTGCGTCCGGCAATTGTGGAGACCTCGGTGACGAAGCCATTTCGCGGATGGAATGAGGGCATCAACACTTCCGCATCGCTGTCGTATCTGCTGGGCACGGCTTTCCGGCAGTTGCCATCGAACGAGCGCAAGCGGCTCGACATTATTCCCGTGGATGCGGTGTGCGCCGGGATGACGCTGATTGGTGCTGCGCTGGTGGAGCGGCGGCACGATCCGATGTATCAGTTGGCGACGTCGGTGACCAATCCTTGCGATATGGGACGGTCGATTGAGTTGACGAGCCTGGGGCACCGGCGTCACTATCGCGCCCAGGAAGGCCTTGAATACTGGCTGCGGCTGCGCATGGATGCGATTCCAGTTTCGAAAGAGCGTTACAACCGCATGTCAGCGCCAGCACAGATGGCGATTATCAAGTCGATTCAACGCGTGATGGCTCCGTTGCCATCTGCCATGAAGAAGCCACTGGCCAAAACCGAGCGCAACCTCGAACGTGTGGAGAAGTTAGTCGGTCTGTTCGAACCGTTTATTCTGCACAACGAGCATGATTTTGTTGCGGATAATGTAGAGAAGCTGTCGCAGGCTCTGACGCCCGAAGAAAAAGAAATTTTCGGATATGACACGGCCGGGCTGGACTGGTGGGAGTATTGGATCGACATTCATATTCCGGCACTGCGCCGGTGGACCTATCCGCTGATTGAAGGGCGGCCGCTGGAAACGCGCGCACCGCGCATGCTCCACATGCCGCCGACGCCGGCGACAACAACTTCAGCCTCACCTTCAACGCACGAAAACGGCGATGCCGTGAAGACGGGGACAAACGGAGCAACGTGGCAATATTCCTGACCGGTGCGACCGGGTACATCGGCGCGCATGTCGCCGCTAATCTTCTCGATCACCATGACGCGTCGGTGAATCTGCTGGTGCGCGGCCGCGATCCGCGTGACGCGGAACTGCGGCTTTGGAATGCTTTGCAACTGCACCTGCCGTTTCCCAAATTTTACGAATACCTGCAGGCGAAGATCCGGATTTTCCGCGGCGATCTCACCTCGCCGCAGTTCGGCCTCGAGCCGGGCGACTACGACCGGCTCGTGCACACCACCGATTCGGTCATCCACTGTGCGGCTTCGCTGAATCGGAAGTCGGAAAAAAGTTGTTTGAACGTGAACCTGCGCGGAACGCTCGAAGTGCTGCAACTGGCGCGGCGATCGCAGTACTATCACGGGCTGCGTCGGTTTTCGAATGTGAGCACGGTGGCGGTAGCGGGAAAGCGCAGCCACGAAGTTGTGGTTGAGGACCGGTCCATTGAGTGGGAGCGCTCGGATTACGATCCCTACGCGCGCACGAAAAAGTTTTGCGAGCATATGGTGCGCGAGTTGCTGCCGGAAGTACCGCTGACGATTTTCCGCCCGAGCATCGTGTTGGGAGACAGCCGCTATCCGCAGACGACGCAGTTCGACATGGTGCGGTCGTTTGTGTTTCTGGCAGGATTGCCGGTGCTGCCGTTTCGTCCGCATGACAAGATTGACATTGTGAATGTGGATTTCGTTGCCGACGCGATTTCGACCTTGCACATGAAGCCGAATCCCGAGCACGACACTTATCATCTTTCTTCGGGCAACGGCTCCCAGTCGTTCCAGGAATTGACCAAGGCGCTCGCCGCCGAGCAGAACAAGCGCGGGCCCCTGTTTTTGCCCATCCTCGAAAAGCCGTTCGGCTCCATTGTCAACACGCTGGCAAACCGCAAGGGACCCGTGGGGCACGGGGCGGCGCTGATGAAGGTCTTCCTGCCGTATCTGACTTGGAACACGGTGTTCGACAACACCCGCGTCACGACGGAAATGGGACGCAAACCCGTGCCCTTTTCGCAATACAGTTTTCCTCTGCTCCGCTTCAGCCGCGAGCACAATTTTGCCTACCCGTATCAAGCCTGGCCCGAGAGCACCAGGGCGGGAGGTTCTGCCGCATGATGGACTTCGTTCTGGAAGCATGGGTATCGACCATCATCGAGGGCAAGAAAATTCAGTGGATGATGGGGAAGCGCGAGCCCTGGCAGCCGGGCGAGAAACTGAAGTTGCTGTTTGCCGGCTACAACGGGACGCGCAATACTGGCTCGGATGTGCGCGTGGAAGAGATGCTGCGGCAGATCCGGCGAATTCTCGGGCCAGAGAATGTTGACCTCAGTATGATGACGTTCAATTTTGATCGGTCGCGCGGTTATTTCGAAGGCACGTCGCAGGTGCACCTGCCGGATATTTTTCCGCCCTTCCTGGCGAATGAAGTGCCCAAGCATCATGGCGTGGTGGCGTGCGAAGGTTCGATGTTCAAATCGAAATTTGCCAATGCGCTGGCGACCATGATGATCGGGTCGCTGGGCATTGCGGCAGCCGAGAACAAGCTGTCGGTCGGCTACGGCGCCGAGGCCGGACATATGGATCCCGTGGTAGCGAAGATGTGCGGACGCTACTGCAAAAACTCGCTGGTGATCACGCGCAATAACGAGTCGCGAAAGATTCTTCGCGAGTTGGGCGTGCCGACAGAATTGGGAACCGACACGGCGTGGACGTTTGAGCCGCTGGGCGCGGAGTATGGCCAGAAAGCGCTGCGCGACGTGGGTTGGGATGGGAAGATGCCTGTGCTAGTGGTGTGTCCGATCAATCCCTTCGAGTGGCCGGTGAAAGCGTCGGTGGCGAAGGCTGCGCTGCACAGTTTGACGGGCGCATACAAAGAGAGCCACTACCGCGGGCCTTACTTCCATAACGCCGGGCCCGAGGCGGATCGGGCTTACGAACATTATTTGAATTCGATTGCAAACGCGGTCGCTGCGTTTCGCCAACGGAAGATGAAGAATGTGTTCGTCATCATGGCGGCGACCGAGCGCATGGATGCCCGCCCTTGCCGGCGCATCTCGGAGAAGCTGGGCGGAGTTCCGATAATGTCCTCGGACGATTACAACATGTACGAACTGGTCAGCATTCTGCGGGCTTGCCGCATGATGCTCTCGTCGCGTTATCACGGGATTGTGACTTCAATGCCGGCGCTGGTGGCCTCGGCGGGGATCACCATGGATGAGCGCATCCGGAATCTGATGACTGAGCGCGGGCATCAAGAACTGCTGATGAATGTGGATGATCCGGACCTGGAGGCGCGAACTCTGGCGGCGCTCGAGATTCTGGATCGCGACGGTGAGCGGATTGCCGACGGAATTGCGCGGACGGTGGTGAGGAATTTGAAACTGATGGCGCGCATGGGTGTGTACTTCGAAGAAGAAGTGCAGCGCCGATATCCGGAATTTCCCACCCGGCGCGGCGAATGGAGCTGGGAGGATTATCTGCCGCCGATGAGCGAGGGGCTGAAGCAACTGGTGGCGGCGTACGCGTAGCTGCAATTTAAAATCTTCACATTACAAACAACTTCACATCAAACATGGGATCTCTTGAACAAATTCTAGCGAACCTGGGGAGCAGCGGCGATGCCATCGTGTTGCAGGAACTCCGCGATGGGCAGGCGGTTCCGCTCACCGCGCGACAGTTGCTGGCTCAGGTGCGGGTGGCGCGCGCTTATCTGCGGCGCCTGCGCCTGAAGAAGGGCGATCGCTGCGCGCTGCTGGCGCATAACTCGATGCAGTGGGTGGCGATGGATCTGGCCATTATGGCGGAGGGCCTGACCGTGGTGCCGCTGTATGCGCGCCAGGCCCCAGCCGAACTGGTCGCGATGATGAAGGATTGCTGGCCGGCGGTGATTGCCTGCGGCGAGAAGCCGCTGGCCGATGCGATCGTGGACGCGTGGCCCGAAGCGCCGCCGAGTTTCTGTTTCGAAAATGTTTTCACGCCAGCGCGCGAGCCGGTAGAGAATCCGCTGCTGACGGTTGCATAGGAAAATGTGGTGACGATCATCTACACCTCCGGCACCTCCGGCGAGGCGAAGGGCGTGATGCTAAACGTAGTCAACGTTGGGCACATGCTGGGCTGCACTTCGGGGCGACTGGATCAGCTGATGGGGAGTCAACCGATATTGGGCGACACGGGGAAGAAGCGTTCGGGGCAGGATGCCGTCTTTCATTACCTGCCGCTTAGCTTTGCGGGCTCGTGGATCATGATGCTGACCTCTC
>Ga0116217_10000797_pt1 | contig 31628 bp, 36 predicted proteins | sample Sb_taG_6_FD_89697 | JGI IMG/M metagenome (GOLD analysis project Ga0116217, IMG submission 89697) | Peat soil microbial communities from Weissenstadt, Germany - Sb_50d_4_PS metaG | ecosystem: Environmental > Terrestrial > Soil > Wetlands > Peat | place: Germany: Weissenstadt | collected 2010-09-21 | reverse complement strand
TTGCTCAAGTACCACACCGTGCAAATTCCCTTCTCCAAGGGCGATTTGTTGAAGGCCACGCTCGAGGGCGATCCGGTCAAATATTGGCCCCATTGGACCGCGGTGATCGAGGAGAAGAAGACCGGCCAGAGATATGCCGTCGATCCCTGGATCTACGCGAATGGCGAGAACCCCGCGGTGGTGAAGGTGGAAGACTGGTACATCAAGGACCTCGCAAGCCTTCCGAGATCGACATACTGACGCCGGTCGCCCCGAGTGCGCCTCCCACGCTGGGAATCCAGGCTTTCCTGCCTCCCCTCAAGGCTCCAAAGCGCTACGAATTCTTCCTGCGTTGCGCAAATCTGAGGCACGGCCTTGTAGGATTTGGGCAAAATTGTGAAATGCATGTTCAAATGGTCCCCGTCTTCGACTATGATTTGGGCGGAAGCCGAATCGGTATGGCGTAAAAATAGGCTTCGCTCCATAGAGCCGGTGGACCGCCGGCAGTGCGGAAACATCCACCCGCTCTCTAAACCAAAAGGGGGGTGAGATGTCTTTGAATACAGCTTTAGCGATTAGTCTTGGCGTCCTTGGCGCCGTCGCCGCGTGGCTCTTCCTTGGGCCGCTCGACGGGAAGCTCGCGATCTGGGCCGCCTTCATCGCCTGGGGATGCTTCTTCCATAACGGTGGCAAGGAATCCGGTCTGCAATCGACCATCCTGAGCAATGCCGCTGGCGCCATCATCGCCGGCATTACGCTGATCGTCGCAAGTGCAAGTATCGGCGCCAGCCTGCCGGCGGCAGTGTGGGTCGCAATCTGCGTGGGCCTCGGCGTGGCGGCGATGGTACTGCTCGCCAATGTCCCGCTCTTCGCGAGCATTCCGGCGCAGGTCTATGGTTTTGCCAGCGTCGTCGCATTGGCCCTTCTGCCGGCGACTCCTGGGAGCATGACCGCAGTCTCAATGGCCAATCCCGTCATCGCCATCATCCTGTCGATGATCGTTGGCGCCGTTTTCGGCTATGTGTCGGAGAAGGTTGCCGGCATGCTGGTCGGAATGGGCGACCATCGGGCGGCGGCGAAAGCGTAAGATCGCGCGAAGCGCCAAAGCTCGCGCATGCGCTCGCGAGCGGGCCGCCTCGTTGCGGCTCCGACCGCGTTTGCGTGATTGCATATCGGCGTGACGTTAAGGACAAACGTCACGCCGTTCTGCTGTGATGGCTTGGTCGTAGGGCAGCTGAGGAGGAATTTGCATGAATGGATCGGGGTACAATTACGGGGCGGAAGGCGTAAAATATGGTGTCAGCTTCGGCACCGCGCTCGCCATCGCCATCTCCTATACCAATAACCACTCGATCCTGTGGGCCATCATCCATGGGATTTTCAGCTGGTTCTACGTGATCTATTTCGCCCTGTTTCACTGACGGAAGCGGCAAGGACCGGAGACGACGGGAAGTCGCGCCCCGCGCGGTTTTCTCGGTCCCTGAACATCGCCGTTACGGCTTTGGGCGCTCCAGGATGGCGAGTGTGATGGCCCAACTGTTGCGAAGCGCGGTGATGAGCAGCAGCACGGACGCGATTGCGCCGGTCTCGTCGGCAAAAGACGCGCTCAAGGCCCATGCCGCCGCGGAGATCGAGAGACCGACATAGGCCGCAATCGGCAGGAGCGCATCCCACCGAAGCTCACGCTCGGCGGGGTCGATCCGCTTCCGGGCAAGCAGCGCAAGGTTGGCTGCATAGGCAAGCCCCGCGCATCCGATCAGGCCGAGCAGGCTCGCGCGTACCGGGTTCGAAACCGGCGCCACCATCGCGAGCGCAATCAGCAGCAGGCTCGCGAATTGGACGAGGACCGGCGTGACGAAAATACGTATGCGGTCCGCATCGCCCGCCTTGACATGCTCGCCGCCGAAGCTGATGACCACGAAAATGAGGCCGATCAGCGTGCCGGCGGTGCCGCCTACCAGCACGTAGAAATTATCCCAATTCGCCATGGCTCTCGACCCCTCCGAACCGCCGTCACTATAGCGCGCCGGCAGCTCAAGGTTAGGGGGTGCGTGGGGCGAAGGCAGCGGAAAGGCCGCATTATTTTTAGCCGTCGCAAGGAGCCGTTCAGGTTACTGATGCGGGCCTGAGTGAAGTTGGAAACCGACCGTTTGCCACAGCTATAAAGCGTTGCCGCTCGACCTTGCGCATGGCTGGAAGCTAGCGCAAGGTCGCGGGGCTTGATCCCGTATTGGAGCGGTCCCCATGTCCCCTGTCGTCGTTGGCTGGACCGGCAGATGCCCCGATCCCCGGGCGCGCGCGAGGCTTGTCGGTCACCTGCACCGACTGGCCGAGATCAACGATATTTATCTGCGCACGAGGCTGCCGGAGCGACCAGCCCTGAACGGGTCGCGCGGGCGGCGGCCGAAGGCGCGGCCTCGCGCCAATATCGAGCGCGTCAGCCAAGCGATCTCCGGCCCGATTCTGATCTCGAGCGAGATCGTGCAGGATCCGGGCGCCTTCATCGAGGCCGCGCGCGAAGCCGACCTCCCGGCCATCGCTCATCCCGAAATCGATCGCGCCTCGATGACGCTGCTCCGGGACGCCCGCTTGAGCGGCATCGATTTCAAGCTGTTCGATCCAAGACAGCTCCATCCCGGCGCCGACCGCCTGAGCTTCGTCTTCCTTGAGACGGAGGTGACGCCGTTCCTCGACGGCAGGCTCGTTCAAGTCGACCGCAGCGAGGAGTGCCGGGACCACGAGGCCGAGATCATCCGCGGGGCAAGCTTTTATCTTGGCGGCCCCAACATCCACCTCCATTCCTATCTGGAGGATTGGATCGACCTGCTCTTCTCCTGGGTGAAGTACTTCTTCATCGGCGATCTATGGTGGCGGCGCTGGGAGGAGATGCAAGGCTACGAGGACTATCGGGAAGTGTTCTCCGACGTGCAGACCACGCTCGGGGCCGACCGCGCTGAGCAGGCCACGTTCGACGCGGTCCTCGCCACCTTCACCCAGCACGCCGAGCATTGGAGCGGCAAGGTCGCGGCCACGGCCGGCGAGCCGCAAGGGCGGGACTGAGATCTGGATCTTGCAGGTAAGGGAGGACGGCCGGGCCCGTTACTGCGGGATCACCCAGTTCGACCCATCGGCCTGCGCGACTTCCGTCCGGCAGAGCGTCACATCCTGGCTTTGGCTTTATCCGTTCTTGCTCACGCTCTGGGTGACGTCGCGGCAGGTCGTGCCGTCCGGCCGCTGATAGGGGTCGGATTTGGGCACGACCCAGCCCGACGCGGTGACGGTCTTGGTCTTGGGGTCCGTCCGCTTCCGCTGCACATTCTTCGGCGGCGTGCGTGGCACGACCGGCTGCTCGGCCGCGAGTTCGCTGGCAAGGGCGAGCTGGCGCCGCTCTTCGTCGTCCAGCGATTTACCGATGGCACTGCCGACGAGCCCGCCCGCCACCGCGCCGACCACGGCGCCGGCAACGGGGTTGAAGCCCGTGTGTCTGGCGATCAGGCCGCCCGTGACGCCACCGGCGATGGCGCCGATCCCGGTTCCCGCGTGCTACCGCGAGCCGGGCGCACTACATCCGGCCACAAGGCTACCAGCGCCGTAAGAAGGACCATCGCAGTAAAGCCAGGACCGAGATTGCATGGCTACACCTCCCAAAGCTACGGCGACAGCCGGCCTCACTGAAAGATGCCGCGATGGTTGCGCCGCGCTTCGTCATCGGCTTGCCGATATTGTGGCGTTGCATCGGTGGCAAGACGCGCGGCCCCATTGGTGAGAGCCGCGAGCCCGAGATCGACGTTCTTGACAAAACAAATGTGGCGCGCGCCGCTAGGCGTGCAGCGGATCTGCGAGCCTTGCTCCTCGATGAACTTGGCCAACTGGTCGCGGTAAGGCGAGCCGAGGCCCTTGACGCCGGCAAGGACGATCGTCTCACCCTCGATTTTGAGCGTCCCGGTGTCGATCACCTGCTGGACCGTACCGCTCACCGCCAAGGATTGCGGCTCCGGCGGCGGCAACGGTTTGGGCGCGGCCACCGCCTCCGGCTCAGGCAAATGCAGGGGGAGGGGCTGGGGCTGGGGCGCGACGGCCGCCTCGGGCGCGGGCAGGGGCGTCGGTGCCACTGCGGCCATCGTCACTTGAGGTTGCGGAGAGGCGCCCATGGGGATGCTCGAGACCATCGCCTCGGCCTGCGGGGCCGGGGCCTCCTTCGCGGCGGTCGGCTGCGCAGGCACCTCTCAAGTCGCCTTGATCTGATCGGAGATATAGCCCCCGACCACATTGGACACGATGTCCGTGACCATGACGCCGCCAATGCTCAGGGCGGACACGATTCCTGCTCATTTCCAGCATTGATCGGTTGCCATGCAAAATCGGTCGAAGTGGGAGCACTGAGAACATGGCGGGATTTTGGCTGCCGCGCCCGGAACGGTCGCCCGGCTTGGGAAAAAGGCCGGAAAACGGGCGGGGCTTTGGCCTATCATCCGCCAGGACCCCACCGGATCTCGGCGCCTTCACGCACTCGCCATCATTGCCGTGCAAAACAGCCTTCACGCAAATGCAGAGGAGAGACCGATGGCCACGCTCACGCTCTATCATGCAGCCCCGTCGCGCTCGTCGATCGTGCGCTGGATGCTCGAGGAGGTGGGCGAGCCCTACGACATCCATTTGTTGCGGCTCGCCAATGGCGATCAGCTCAAGCCCGACTATCTTGCTATCAATCCAATGGGCAAAGTGCCGGCGCTTCGCCACGGCGACGTGGTCGTCACCGAGGCCGCCGCGATCTGCACCTATCTCGCCGACGCCTTTCCACGCGCGCGCTTGAGCGTTCCGATCGGCGATCCCCGCCGCGGCATCTACCTCAAATGGCTGTTCTTCGGCCCGAGCTGCATCGAGCCCGCGATCATCGACCGCGCCTCGCCGCGGAAAGAGGAGGCACGGCGCGGCATGCTCGGCTATGGCGATTTCGACACGGTGATGGACGTGATGGCGAAGGTCGTGGCGAAAGGCCCCTACCTAATGGGCGAGCAGTTCACCGCCGCCGACGTGGTCATCGGCTCGACGCTCCGCTGGGGCATGATGTTCAAGCTCATTCCCGAGCGGCCGGAATTTGCGGCATATATCGAGCGGCTCAAGCAACGCCCGGCGCTGCAACGCGCGCTTGCTCTTGATCAAGAGCTCGCCGCGGCGTGACTGGTGGCGCCATTCGGACGCTGAGGATCGGCACAGTTCGACTCTAATCCGGCACTATGCCAACACCGATCCATAACCGGCACGGTGTGGTACCGTTGACCATCCCCCAACAGCGAGCGCTACGCTCAGCTGACCAGCATGAAGGAGCGGTAAATGACCTCAACATCAGGTAACAAAAATCCGGTTGTTGCCTCAGACAAACTCAAACGCGGCGAGGTCTGGGGCGAGACCGACCCCGCGGTGCATTGGGCCGGCGCTTTCGCCGTCTATGGCGGACACGGGTCGACGGCGTCCTCCACCATCGTTTACGAGATCGAGCCGGGCAAGCGGCTCGGCTGGCACACCGACGCCACCGAGGAGACGCAATACATCATTGCCGGCACCGGCAAGCTCTATATGGAAGACGGCTCCACCTATCCGGTCGGGCCGGGCAGCGTCTTCGCGCTGCCGACGCCGGTCCGCCACGACCTCGAAAATACCGGCAAGAAGACGCTCCGGGCCGTCGCCTTCTTCGCCGCGGCGATGTTCACCCAGGACTTCGACCAGGTGATGATGCCGCCGAAGAGTCACATTCTCGGCACGCCCAATCGCGACGGCTAGCACATCACTTGGCAGGGTCACGGCCGAAGGCCTTGCGCAGCTCATCCTTGGCTTGCTCCAGCCTGGTGCGGTCCGCCTCGGAGAGATGCTTGCCGGCGCGGTTGATATAGAAGGTCAGCATCGACATCGCCGAGCGGAAGGGATCGGCCTTGCGCCGGTGGCTTGCTTCCGCCGAGCGCTTCAAGGACGCCGCGATCTTCTTGGGGTCCTCGAGCGTGAACACGCCCTGCTCGAGGTCGAGCGCGCTCGAATGCTCCGTCACCGCCTGTGACCAACGCTTGTTGGGCGTCGGCGTGGGCTTGGTTCCCATCTAACATGGCTCCTACGAACGCGCCGCGCCGAAAAACCTCAAGAACAGCGCGGTGCCGAAACCCCAGGTGCCGTTGAGGAGCAGCGCCGCGAGGAAGCGCGGCCACAGCTCCGGGATCGGCTCGCCCTTGATCGGCGGCACGACGAAGAAGGCCACGAGCGTGAGCGCCACCGCGCCGACAAGGATCCAAGCCGTCCAGTAGCTCCTCCCGCGCAGGCGTCCTATTGACGGCGCGAGAACCGCGCCCCAAACGCCGCCCCAGAACGCCTTGGAGATCACCGACGGCACGCCGAAGGGCGGGATGGGGGCAAACGGCCAGGCCGGGCGCTCCGGCGGAATGAGGCCCACTTGATTGAAGAGATACCAGAGGCTCTGATGAAAGATCAGCGTGGCGAGGACGCCGGCGATGAAACCGAAGAGCAACAGCTTCCACAGCGCTATTGGTGGCAGGGCCTCGATCGTAGTCATGCTGCATGATGCCGCTCCGCTCGTTCGGGGCGCAAGACTTCGCGGGCGAAGGACACGCGATGTTGAAGATCGTCTCCGGCGGCCAGACGGGCGTCGATCGCGCCGCCTTCGATGTCGCGATCGAGCGCGGCATTGCCTATGGCGGCTGGTGTCCGAAAGGCGGCTGGGCCGAAGACATGCCCAATCCTCCAGGTCTGCTGGCGATCTACGACCGCTTGCGTGAGACGCCGGAGGCGTCGCCACGCCAGCGCACCGAATGGAACGTCCGCGACAGCGACAGGCTGATGGTGCTCGTCGACAGCGGCGGGGCTTCGGCGTCGAAGGGCACCGGGTTGGCGCTTGCCTGTGCCGAGATGCTCGGGCGACCGCATCTCGTCATCGACCTCGACGCGGACGGCGCCGTCACCCGCGCGGCCACGTGGCTTGGCGGCGCCCAAGGTCAATTGACCCTGTGCATCGCCGGCCCGCGCGAAAGCGAAGCGCCCGGCATCTATGCCAAGGCACGAGATTTCTTGCGCGTGGTCCTGGATCGCGTTTGAGCAGCAGCCCTCGTCATTCCGGCGCAAGCCGGAATCCAGGCGCGCGAAGCGCAAAATCCCGGCGGGTCCACCACTCGTCAAAGCCTAGGTATTGGGCTGGACCAATATGGTCGTCTAGAGCATCTTCAGCTTAATCCGGATCGTAGCCTGCGGCGGCGAAGTAGTTGGCGCATTCCTTCGGGCTGAAGGCGTCGAGCAGCTTTCCGATCAAGTGCCAAAGGCCCTCGACGCTGCGCTCGCTGGCCTTGCGCAGCAGTGCCTTGAGTTTGGCGAAGGCGTTCTCGATTGGGTTGAAGTCTGGGCTGTAAGGCGGCAGGTAGAGCAGTCGGGCGCCGGCTGCCTCGATTGCATCGCGCACCTGACAGCCCTTGTGGGCGGACAGGTTGTCCATGATGACGATGTCGCCGGGCTCGAGTTCCGGCACCAGCACCTGCTGCAGATAGGCGAGGAATGCGGCACCGTTCATTGGACCGTCGAGCACCATCGGCGCGGTCATGCCGGTGAGCCTCAGGCCCGCCACGAAGGTGGTGGTCTTCCAATGACCTTGCGGGATGCCGGCACGCAGCCGCTCGCCTTTCTGAGCCCGGCCGCGTAGACGGGCCATGTTGGTCGCCGCGCCGGTCTCGTCGATGAAGACGAGTTTGCCGGGATCGAGTTCGAGCTGGCCCTCGAACCAGGCCTCGCGCCGCTTCAGGATGTCGGGCCGATCCCGCTCCGCCGCGTGCGCCGACTTTTTTTGAACGTCAGGCCGCAGCGGTCGAGGAAGGTCCAGATGGTGCCCACGCTCACCTTGATGCCGCGCTCCGCGGCAAGCTGCTGTTGCATCTCTACGATGGTCATGTCCGGCGTCTGTTCGACCAGACCGAGCAGGAAATCGCGCTGCGAGTCGAGCTTGGAGCGTCGCGGCTGGCCCTGACGGCGCGCCGTTCGCTCACCGCTTGCGCGCGCCCGACGCACCCAAACAATCGCCGTAGCGACTCCGATCTCGAATTGAGCCGCCGCACGCCGGGCTGGCATCCCACCGAACGCCGCATCGATCACACGATCACGCAAGTCTTGGCTGTAAGCTCGCGCCATGGTCCCCCTCCATTCCCCAAGCAACAGAGGACTCGCACTGTTTGCGCGATTTGGGAATCCCTGTAGGAATCGGAAAAGCCTGAATGTGCTCTAGAGGGGCAATAAACTTGGTCTTTGGAGGTCCCATGGCAATCTGTAAGAGGCCACAATATGGGTTGGGACTGCCCGGATCATATTCGAACACTGTATCCAGAAACCGGATGATGCTCTTTCTATTCAGTTGGCTCAGAAGTGAAGTCGACCTCTCGCTATCGTGAAAAAGGATCCTGAGAACGGCGGCCATCCGCTTAGTTTCTGCATCATACCCGGCGTCGAAGGCGTCCGCGGAATCCACGAGGAAGTTGAGCTGCTCCTGCAGATGCGCCTCCTAGTCTTGGGTGGAAAGCTGATAACGCTCATTTCTGGACGACTTATCTGATGTCATTGGAGAAATCACTCCGCGGCTTGCGCGGCGCGCTTGGTCTTGCGGCGCCGGTCGAGCAGCTGCTTCAGATATTGCCCCGTATAGCTCCGAGGCTCAGCCGCGATCTCCTCTGGCGTGCCGACCGCCACCACATGGCCGCCGGCGTCGCCGCCTTCGGGGCCGAGGTCGATGATCCAGTCCGCGGTCTTGATCACTTCCAGATTGTGCTCGATGACCACGACAGTGTTGCCCTGGTCGACCAGCTCATGCAGCACGTCGAGCAGCTTGGCCACGTCGTGGAAGTGGAGGCCCGTGGTCGGCTCGTCGAGAATATAGAGCGTGCGGCCCGTCGCCCGCCGCGCGAGCTCGCGCGAGAGCTTCACCCGCTGCGCCTCGCCGCCTGAGAGCGTCGTCGCCTGCTGGCCGACATGGATGTAGCCGAGGCCCACGCGCTTCAGCGTATCGAGCTTGTCGCGCACGCTCGGCACCGCCTTGAACAGCTCTGCCGCCTCCTCGACCGTCATATCGAGCACGTCGGCGATGGAGTTGCCCTTGAATTTGATCTCCAGTGTCTCGCGGTCGTAGCGCTTGCCCTTGCACACGTCGCAGGTGACGTAGACGTCGGGCAGAAAGTGCATCTCGATCTTGATCACGCCGTCGCCCTGACAGGCCTCGCAGCGCCCGCCCTTGACGTTGAAGGAGAAGCGCCCGGGCTTGTAGCCGCGCGTCTTGGCCTCTGGCAGCTCGGCGAACCATTCGCGGATGGGCGTGAAGGCACCGGTATAGGTGGCCGGGTTCGAGCGCGGCGTGCGCCCGATCGGCGACTGGTCGATGTCGATGACCTTGTCGAGCTGCTCCAGCCCCTCGATGGTGTCGTGCTCGCCCGGATGCTCGCGCGCATTGTTCAGCCTCCGCGCGACGGCGCGGTACAGCGTCTCGATGAGGAAGGTCGACTTGCCGCCGCCCGACACGCCGGTGACGGTGGTGAACAGGCCGAGCGGAATGTCCAGGGTGATGTTTTTGAGGTTGTTGGCGCGCGCGCCGATCACCGAGAGCCTGCGGCCCTTGCTCGGCTTTCGCCGCTCCTTCGGCAGCGGGATCTGCTTGAAGCCCGTGAGATATTGCCCGGTGAGGCTGTCCGGATTGGCCATCACCTGTTCGGGCGTGCCTTCCGCCACCACCTCGCCGCCATGCACGCCCGCGCCTGGTCCCATATCCACCACGTGGTCGGCGGTGAGGATCGCCTCCTCGTCATGCTCAACCACGATCACGCTGTTGCCGAGATCGCGCAGGCGATTGAGCGTCTCGAGCAGCCGCGCATTGTCGCGCTGATGCAGGCCGATTGAGGGCTCGTCGAGCACGTAGAGCACGCCGGTCAAGCCCGATCCGATCTGCGAGGCGAGGCGGATGCGCTGGCTCTCGCCGCCCGAGAGGCTCCCGGAGGCGCGCGCAAGCGTAAGATAATCGAGGCCCACATCGTTCAGGAAGGTCAGCCGCTCGCGGATCTCCTTGAGGATGCGCTCGGCGATCTCGTTCTGCTTGGGGCTAAGCCTGGCCAGCAGCGCCGCGAACCACGCCCCCGCCTGCCGGATCGACATCTCGGCGACCTCACCGATATGCAGTCCATCGATCTTCACGGCGAGCGCCTGCGGCTTCAGCCGATAGCCGCCGCAAGCCTGGCATGGGTGGTTCGACTGGAAGCGCGACAGCTCCTCCCGCACCCAGGCGGATTCCGTCTCGCGCCAGCGCCGCTCGATATTGGTGATCACGCCCTCGAAGGTCTTGCTCGTCGAGTAATGGCGGACGCCGTCGTCATAGGTGAACGTGATCTCGTCCTCGCCAGAGCCGTACAGCACGATGTCGCGGAAGCTTTCGGGGAGCGACTTCCACGGCTTCGTCATCGGCTGCCGATAGGCGCGGGCGAGCGATTCCAGCGTCTGCTGGTAATAGGGCGAGGTGGCGGAGGTCCGGGCCCAAGGGGCGATCGCGCCGCGGGCGAGGCTCAAATTCTCGTCGGGCACGACCAGGTCCGGCTCGAAGAAGAGCTCGGTGCCAAGCCCATCGCAAGCGGGACAGGCGCCGTATGGATTGTTGAAGGAGAACAGCCTTGGCTCGATCTCCTCGATGGTGAAGCCCGAGACCGGGCAGGCGAATTTCGCCGAGAAGATGATCCGCTCTCGCTCGTGGCTATCCGCAAATTCGGCGATGGCCACGCCGTCGGCGAGCTGCAATGCCGTCTCGAAGGAATCGGCAAGCCGCGCGCTCATGTCGGGCCGCACCACGATGCGATCGACCACCACGTCGATGTCGTGCTTGACGTTCTTGTCGAGGGCAGGGGCGTCCGCGATCTCGTAGAAGCGCCCATCCACCTTGACCCGCTGGAAGCCCTTCTTCTGGAGCTCGGCGAAATCCTTTCTGAACTCGCCCTTGCGGCCGCGCGCAATCGGCGCGAGCAGATAGAGCCGCGTGGCTTCGGGCACGCCGAGCACGCGGTCGACCATCTGGCTCACGGTCTGGCTCTCGATGGGAAGCCCGGTTGCCGGCGAATAGGGCACGCCCACCCGGGCGAACAGGAGCCGCATATAGTCGTAGATCTCGGTGACCGTGCCGACGGTCGAGCGCGGGTTGCGCGAGGTGGTCTTCTGCTCGATGGCGATCGCCGGCGACAGACCGTCAATGTGGTCGACGTCGGGCTTCTGCATCATGTCGAGGAATTGCCGCGCGTAAGCCGCGAGCGATTCGACATAGCGGCGCTGACCCTCGGCATAGATGGTGTCGAAGGCGAGCGAGGATTTGCCGGAGCCGGACAAGCCGGTGATGACGACGAGCCTCTCGCGCGGCAAATCGAGCGAGATGTTCTTGAGATTGTGCTCGCGCGCGCCGCGGATGGAGATCTGCTTGGAGGTCATTGCCCTAGCAATGTCGGGGTGGGCTGTCCCTTCCGCAAGCCTTAGTCCTCGAGGAAGGAGGGGGCAAGGGGAGGGCCCCGGCCGGGGCAAAAGGCGTCTAGATCAGCTCGAGTTTCCTTAAGCGGGAGCGGATCGCGCTAGGCTTGCGGCCAAGATGGGCGGCGATCGCGCCGACCGTCTCGCCAGCCTGGTGGCGGCGCTTGAGGTCCGTCTCCTCCTCCAGGCTCCAGGACGCATAGGCCTTGGCATGGGTCGACCTGATGGCCTGCAGCTCAGGGTCCTTCGGGGCCCCATAGGCCCTGACGCGGGTCCGCTCGCCTGAGGCCGCTGCTTGCGTCCGGGCGCAGCAAGCGGCGAGGAAGGCCTCTTGCTTGGGCGCGAGGTGGATTTCGCCTGCCTCGCCGCGCGCCGCCGCCGAGGCCGCCCGGAACTCGGCGTCCTTCTCGACGGCGATCGGGTGCACGCGGAGCGCACGCTCGTTCAGGCCGAGCAGATGCAGCCCCGACAGCTCGCGCAACCGCGACAGCGCGACATAGCCCTGGCCGTATTCGAACGCCTTGGAGAGATCGATCACCGCGGCGTCGAGCGACATGCCCTGACTCTTATGCACGGTGATCGCCCAGGCGAGCCGCAGCGGCACTTGGGTGATACTCGCGCGTTCCTTGCCGTTCTCCTCGATCTTCCATTTGGCGGGCTCCGCCAAAATGCGCTTGCCGCCGCGTGTCCTCACCACCGGATGACCGCTCTCTGCGTCTAACGCCTCCACCAGCCCAAGCGTGCCATTGACGAAGCGGCCGCCCGGATCGTTCTTGGTGAACATCACCACGGCCCCGTGCTTGAGCTCGAGACTTTCCGGTGACAGGCAGCCGCGTTGCAGCGCCTGGATGAAAGGCTCAGGTCCTTTCGCAATCATGCTAAATAGCTGCGATTTGCCGCCGAGCTTCGCGAGCTCGCGCTGGTTGATCTCGTCCACGGCGGCGTTGTGGGTGAACAGTCGCGTGCAGCCGGCAGGCAGCCGATCCCGGTCGATCAGCCGCTCGGTGAGGTGCTGGCGATGGATGCCGATGCAAGCATTGGTGCGGATTGCAGCCAGCACGTCCACAAACGCCTTGTCGCTTTGCCGATGTTGCTCCGACAGATAGCAGACTGTCGCCGCGAGATCCTGCCAGGCCGGCGAGGTATGGGCGAATTCCGCACCATATGCCTCCATGCCGTCGGTGAGCGGCAGCATGGAGTCTTCCGCCTGCTGGCGCATAACCGGCGGTAGCTGGAAGAAGTCGCCCACTAGCACGATTTGCAGGCCGCCGAACGGTACCGAACCACCCCGGATGTGGCGGCAGACCGCGTCGACCAAGCTCAAGCTGCGCGCGGGCAGCATCGAGATTTCGTCGATGACGAGCACGCTCGTCCGCTCGATGCGGTCGGCGAGGCGCCGATTGGTGCTCAACGCGTCGAGGTCGCGGCGGGTCAGCGCCTTGCGCACGCCGATGCCGCTCCAGGCATGGATGGTGACGCCATGACCCTGGGTCGCGGCGACGCCCGTTGAGGCCGTATAGGCGACCTCGATTCCCTTCCGCCGCAGATCATCGATGTAGCGATTGACGGTGTGGGTCTTGCCGCTGCCGGGTTGACCGGTGAGGAAGACGCTGGTGCCGGCCTTGAGCAGTGCGAGCGCTTCGTCCTGGGTCATGCGCTCATTCAGGCGCTACCGGATCGCTGGGTCAAGTCGGGTGATGCCCGGGCCGGGCGCGACGGCGATGACACGATTAAAGACAGGGGATCATCGGGCGGTGTAAAGACAGGGGATCATCGGGCGGTGTAAAGACAGGGGATCATCGGGCGGTGTAAAGACAGGGGATCATCGGGCGGTGCTTAGTTGCGCACGTGAAGGCCGGCAGATAAAGCGCCGATGCTGGCAGCGAGGCGAGCGTCCTGCCCGCTCAGAGCGGGATGCGGACCCCAAACACCATGAACAGGACGAGCCAGAGGAAGGCACCCATCGTCGGATAGAAGGTGACCCCGAAGCCGAAGGCACGCAGATAGGGATTCTGGTGGTAGCCAATCCAGAACAGGATGCGCCCGAACAGGAACAGGCCGGTGAGGATCACGAGGGTGCGGGCCTCTTCCGGCGGGCAGAACAGCGCGAGTCCCGCATTGGCGACGAAATAGGCCGCGAACTGCTCGAACGTATTCAGAATGAAGCGCGTGTTGACGTCGAGGGACGAGTTGGGTTTGGCTATCCGCCCCACCCACATCTTCGGATCGAGGCGCTGCGCGGCCACGACGCAGATGCCGATCACGCCGGGCAGAAGCGCAAACACGGCATCCTTGATCACCAGGGCAAGCCGGTCGCCGAGATTGTTCCACTCCGCCGGCACCCAATGCCAGACGGCTTTGACGCCCAGGAAAACCGCAAGCGAGAACACCCAGTTCCCCACCAGCACCAGAATGAAAGGCCATTGGCGCGAGGTGAAACCGAACGATTTGGCGTGCGGGTGGCGGCGCGCGCTCACCCGGCGTTTGGTGCTATGGCGCTGTTCAATTGAGCGCTGCATCTACGTGCTGGTCTCCGCGTATGGGGCCGCTCCGATGAAGCGGTGCGCCACGGTCATAACGACCACGTAGCTTACTCGCCTGGTCCTAAGCTCGTGTTACCTCCAAGCCATAGGGCGCGCCCGCGGAAATCTCAAGGCGCTTGCTTGCTGTGGACGCGTGAGAACAAAGCGTGTACAAAGTCAAAGAGGCTGCTACTGTGGACGGTCCTAGTGCCGACTATCGACAGGCGCCCCGCAGGCGGTAGAGTTGCGGCTGAAACAGTGCGGGGAGCAAGGGGAGGTCGCCAAATGGCGGGATCAGTAAACAAAGTCATTTTAATCGGCAATCTCGGCGCCGATCCTGAAATTCGCCATACCCAAGACGGCCGTCCGATCGTGAATTTGCGCGTGGCCACGAGCGAGAGTTGGCGCGACAAGGCGAGCGGGGAGCGGCGTGAGCGCACCGAATGGCATCGCGTCGTCATCTTCAACGAGGGCCTGTGTCGGATCGCCGAGCAATATCTCAAGAAAGGCTCGAAGGTTTACCTCGAGGGGCAACTGCAAACACGCAAATGGGAGGATCAGTCCGGCCAGGAGCGCTACTCTACCGAGGTGGTACTCCAAGGCTTCAATTCCCAGCTGACGATGCTCGACGGTAAAGCGAGCGCAGGCGAGGGGCGGGAGAGCGCAAGCGCGCCAAGCGGCGACTTCGGCCGCTCTGGCCCGCTTGCGGGCGCCCGGTCCTTCGACAAGGAGCTCGACGACGAAATCCCGTTCTAAACGGCCAATTTCCGCGCTCAGACAAGTGAATTCAAATTTAATGCTAATTTGAGGCTTTGCTGTTCGCCCGGTGCTCCGGTCCATAGGGCGCTGCCGAGACGAACCCCAATCCCCAGCGAGCCACAGGACCGTTCGTCCGCGGACCCAAGCCTGTGATGAGGAGCCGATGGCGAACAATGTTGCCGCTCTTCTCGACGGCCAAGACAACAATTTCAATCTAATCCGGTTCGTGGCGGCCTCCGCAGTGATCGTCGATCACAGCTTCGCCCTTGTCGCCAACAAGCAGACGGCGGCGTCCTTCATCGACTTCGAGGCGCACGGGCTCGGCCATTTGGCGGTCGATGTCTTCTTCATCGTGTCGGGTTTCTCGTCACCCGCAGCGTGCTGACGCAACCGACCCTCATCGACTATGGCGTAGCTAGGTCCTGCGGCTCTTTCCTGCGCTTTTCGTCGCCTCCGTGGCCATCGCCTTTGTGCTTGGGCCGACCGTCACCTTTGTCTCGCTGCATACCTGTTTTTCCGACCTGCGCCCGTGGATTTTCGTGCCCTTGACCGCGAGTTTGGATACCCCATTCCCTCACGCTGCATGCTGTCTTCGACACCGTGCCCGAGAGCGGGGTCATCGATCCACAACTTTGGACCTTGCGCTATGAGACGTTGTGCTACGGCATGCTTGCCCTATTCGTCTTGATCGGCGCGCTGGCCAATCGTCGCCGCACGAACCTCACTCTCGCAGCGCTGCTTGCCGGCTATGCCGTCGTCACCTTCGCCACCGATTGGCGCCAGCAGATGAGCGGCGTCGACAGCGCAATGCGCTTTATGCTCGCCTTCTTCATCGGCGGAAGCTTCTATCTGTTCGGCCACCACATCAGATTACAACTCGGTGTCGCAGTGACGCTTGCCGCATCGGCGGCGCTTGCCCGTCCGAGGCTGCGTCAAGTTTCGCGCTGGCCTATGGCGTGCTCTGGTTCGCGCGCATTCCAACGGGCGTCATCCGCAGCTTCAATGGGCTCGGGGACTATTCCTATGGTCTCTATAGTCTGAGCTTTCCGATCCAGCAGACTTTCATATTGATGGATCGAATCTTTACCCCGGGGGCATTGCTGGTCTGCAGCTTCCCCGCGCTTCTCGGTTTGAGCCATGCAATCGTGGCATCTCGTCGAGCAGCCGGCGTTGAGACGCAAAGTCTGTGCGCGTGCGTGGCTGCACAACGCTTGGCAAGCGCCCCGGTAGCAACGATCCTTGCCGCTGCCATCGAAGGCCTGAGTGCCGCGGCTCGAGGGCCAACCTGCGCTGCCCTCTAATAGGTGTGGGTCTTACTCCCGCCCTCGCTCTTCGCTGCGCTCTCCAGCACCGCCTGATCATCCAGCGACTGATAGTCTGGCGCAGCCGTCAGCGCAGTCTTGTCGATGTCGACCACGATCCTGACGTCATTGTCTTCGTCCCGGGTGAACCCCAGAGCGTCGAAGGGCACTGCGACGTCCTTCTCGCCAATGCCCAGGAAGCCGCCCACGCCAATGATGACGGCGATGGTCTTGCCGCTCCTGTCGGTGACGAGATCGTTGACGTCGCCAATCGTCTCATTCTCGGCGTTCACCGCCGGTCTGCCGATGAGGTCGGTCGCCAACAGCTCGTCAGGCTTCTGTCGATCGAGAAAGCGCGCACTCAAATCGAGCACTGGTTTCGCGGCCTCCGACGACTGACCCGGCAAGGTTGAGGGCTCAACGGTGGTCTCGGACGGCTCCGCCTGAGCCTGCATCGAGGGCTCTTTCAGCGTCTCGTTCGCGGACGTTTGACTCTCTGCCAAAACCGGCGTGAAGCCTAGCAACAGGCCGACCGCCATTGATGCAACTAGACGGTTCATGGTGCTCCTCCTTTGCCGTTTCGAACAATTCGGCGAGGTCAACCAAGCTCCCACACAACAGTGTCAAAACAACGTCGGTTTACCCCAATCATTGCGGATTCGCTGTCCATCCGCATTATTCCGATGGCTGACGAATTGACGCCACATCGACCACCGGACATCCGGCGCGCAGCCAGCACAAGATATTGGTTTCGTTGATAGAATTTCAAGGGTCGTGAGGGTCTACCGCGCCCTGTGATTGGTTGCGTCGGGGCCGGCAGATCAGCTATAGAGAAGCGCCTTCTCCGGACGACTCTTGGTCTGCTGCGGGGGGCACCGTCGGGCCCGCGAGAAGCGGCGACGTTTGGACCTTCCGCCAACGACACGTCAACGGATTCATCTCGGCTTTGGCTGACAACGATCAGACTCCCGGATCAGGCGCGCCGCCAAGCCCGTCGGATATCCGGCCGATCTCCCTCATCGAGGAGATGAAGCGGTCCTATCTCGATTACGCCATGAGCGTGATCGTGGCCCGCGCACTCCCCGACGTGCGCGATGGGCTGAAGCCCGTGCATCGCCGCATCCTCTACGCTATGCAGCAGATGGGGCTCGACTGGAACAAGGGGTTCCGCAAATCGGCCGGCGTCGTCGGCGAGGTGATGGGCAACTACCACCCGCATGGCGACCAAGCGATCTATGACGCGCTGGTGCGCATGGCGCAGGACTTCACCATGCGTCTGCCCTTGATCCATGGTCAGGGGAATTTCGGCTCGGTCGACGGCGATCCACCGGCGGCGATGCGCTACACCGAGTGCCGCCTCGCCAAGGTCGCACACGATCTGCTCGAGGACATCGACAAGGAAACCGTCGAGTTCCAGGACAATTACGACGGTCGCGTGCAGGAGCCGACGGTACTGCCGGCGCGCTTCCCGAACCTGCTCGTCAACGGCGCCGGCGGCATCGCCGTCGGCATGGCCACCAACATCCCGCCGCACAATCTCGGCGAGGTGATCGACGCCTGCATTGCCTATCTCGACAATCCGGCAATCGGCGTGGACGAGCTTGCCGAGATCATTCCCGGCCCCGACTTTCCCACCGGCGGGCTCATTTTCGGCCGCGCCGGCATTCGCTCGGCCTATTACAAGGGCCGCGGCTCCATCCTCATGCGTGGCCGTGTGACGACCGAGCTCCTGCGCAAGGAGCGCGAGGCGCTGGTCATCGCCGAGATTCCGTACCAGGTCAACAAAGCCTCCATGGTGGAGAAGATCGCCGAGCTGGTGCGCGAGAAGAAGATCGAGGGTATCGCCGATATCCGCGACGAGTCGGACCGCGAGGGCATGCGCGTCGTCGTCGAGCTGAAGCGCGATGCCATGGCCGATGTGGTGCTGAACCAGCTCTACCGCTTCTCGTCGCTGCAATCGACCTTCGGCTGCAACATGGTGGCTCTGACCGGCGGGCGGCCCGAGCAGCTCAACCTCAAGGATTTGATCCGCGCCTTTACCGATTTCCGCGAGGAGGTTGTCGGCCGCCGCACCAAATTCCTGCTGCGCAAGGCGCGCGACCGGGCCCATGTGCTGGTCGGCTTGGCCATCGCCGTCGCCAATATCGACGAAATCATCGCCGTCATTCGCCGCGCGCCGGATCCCGCCACCGCGCGCGAGCAATTGATGACGCGTGATTGGCCGGCTCAGGACGTCGTTCCGCTCGTGGAGCTGATCGCCGATCCGAGGCACAAGGTCTCGGCCAAGGGCACCTACCGGCTTTCCGAGGAGCAGGCTCGCGCCATTCTCGAGCTTCGGCTGCAGCGCCTAACCGCGCTCGGCCGCGACGAGATTGCCGACGAGCTGAAGCAGCTCGGCGTGGAGATCGCCAACTACCTCGACATCTTGCGCTCGCGTGCGCGCATCATCGCCATCGTCAAGGACGAGCTCTTGAGCATCAAGAGCGAGTTCGGCACCCCGCGGCGCACCGAGATCCTCGAGACTGAGGGCGAGGTCGAGGATGAGGACCTGATCCAACGCGAGGACATGGTCGTCACCGTCAGCCACAAGGGCTACATCAAGCGCGTGCCGCTCTCCAATTATCGCGCGCAGCGGCGGGGCGGCAAAGGCCGCGCCGGCATGGCGACGCGGGAGGAGGATTTCGTCACCCGCGTCTTCATCGCCAATACCCACACCCCGGTGTTGTTCTTCTCGTCACGCGGCATGGCCTACAAGATGAAGGTTTGGCGTCTGCCGGTGGCGGCGCCACAGGCGCGCGGCAAGGCGCTGATCAATCTTCTGCCGCTCGACAAGGACGAGAACATCACCACCATCCTACCTTTGCCCGAGGATGAAGGCAGCTGGGGCAAGCTCGACGTGATGTTCTCCACCAATGGCGGCACCGTCCGGCGCAACAAGCTGTCCGACTTCGTCGAGGTCAGGCAGAACGGCAAGATCGCCATGAAGCTCGAAGAGGGCGACCGCATCGTCGGGGTCGAGATCTGCGACGCGCGCGACGATGTATTGCTGACCACGGCCGAGGGTCAGGCCATTCGGTTCCCGGTCACCGACGTGCGCGTGTTCAAGGGTCGCGAATCCGCGGGCGTGCGCGGCATCAAGCTCGAGGGCAGGGACGAGGTCATCTCCATGGCGATCCTCAGCCATATCGAGGCGTCGGCCGCTGAGCGCGCGGACTATGTCCGCCAGGCCAATATCGTGCGCAAGGGCGGAACGGATTACGAGCCCGACATCGAGACCGAGGCCAATGGCCAGGAAGCGGTGGTGTTGACACCGGAGCGTTACGCCGAGCTCAGTGCCCATGAAGAGTTCGTGCTGACCGTATCGCAGAACGGCTACGGCAAACGCACAAGCGCCTACGAATACCGTATCTCCGGCCGTGGCGGCAAAGGCATCATCGCCATGGTGGTCAATCAGCGTAACGGCAAGCTGGTTGGCTCTTTCCCTGTTGAAGAGGGCGATCAGATCATGCTGGTCACCGACCGCGGCCAGCTGATCCGCGTGCCCGTTGAGGACATCAGCATCGTGGGCCGCTCCACCCAGGGCGTGATCGTCTTCGACACTGCCGAGGATGAGCGTGTGGTCGCCGTCGAGCACATCCCCGACGTGGAGAATGGCGGCGACGAGGGTGCGACGGACTAGCGAGGGCTTTGGTGGAGTTGAAGCGCGTTCGATCAGTTCGTCTTGGCGAGACGCCGTCTTTCGCCGCGGCCAGGCCTTGCAGACGCCATGACTGCGCGGCTAGAACGTGGCGATGACGCGCATCGGCCTCTATCCCGGCAGCTTCGATCCGGTGACCTTCGGTCACGTGGATATCGTCAGGCGCGCCGCGACGCTCGTCGATCGCCTCGTCATCGCCGTGGGCACGCACCACGACAAGCAGGTTCTGTTCTCGGCGGAGGAGCGCCTGGCCTTAGTGGCGGATGCGGTCAGGCCCGTCGCCAACGAGTTGGGCTGCGTGCTTGATGTAACCACCTACGACACTCTGACCGTCGATGCCGCGCGCGAGTTCGGCGCCGGCCTGATCATTCGCGGCCTTCGCGATGCGGGCGACTTCGACTACGAGATGCAGATGGCCGGGATGAACGCGGCGCTTGTCCCCGAGGTCGAGACGGTGTTTCTGGCCTCTTCGCCCGAAACACGTTACATCGCTGCGAGCTTCGTCCGCCAGGTCGCCGCCATGGGCGGTGACGTCACTGCCTTCGTGCCGGCCCCGGTGGCCGCCGCCTTGAAAAGGAAGTTTTCCGCATGACGCTGAACCGCCGTCTCGTTCTTGCCGCCTTGCTGATAACCCTCGCGCCGGCAATGTCTCACGCCGCACCTCCGGCCGCCGACCCGCTCGAAAACGTTGTGCTCCTCGATCTCAAAGATGGGCGCGTCACCATCGTGCTGCGGCCGGATCTGGCGCCGAAACATGTCGCGCGGGTGAAGCAGCTCGTGCGCGAGCATTTCTATGACAGCATCGTCTTCCATCGCGTCATTCCAGGCTTCATGGCCCAGACGGGGGATCCGACGGGCACCGGCACCGGCGGCTCGAAATATCCCGATCTTCCGGCCGAGTTCAGCAACAAGGCGACATTCGAGCGGGGAACGATCGGGGCGGCGCGGAGCAGCGATCCCAATAGCGCCAACAGCCAGTTCTTCATCGACTTCGCGCCGGCGCCGTTTCTCAACGGCAAATACACCATTTGGGGCCAGGTGATCGATGGCATGGACGCCGTCGACAAAATCAAGCCTGGGGAGCCTCCGGTCAAACCCGACAAGATCGTCAAGATGCAAGTCGCCGCCGACGCCGATCAGGCATCGAAGGCCGCTGCCACCGCCGCGCTGAAAGCGCAGCAATAAGGAGTCTCAAATGGCGGCAAAGTCAGACGATACCCTCATCATCGAGACCACCCGCGGTCCGGTCGCCGTCGAGATGCGGCCCGACGTCGCGCCGAAGCACGTCGCGCGCATCAAGGCGCTCGCTCGCCAAGGCTTCTACGACGGCGTCGTCTTCCACCGCGTCATTGACGGCTTCATGGCGCAGACCGGCGATCCCACCGGAACGGGGCGAGGTGGCTCCGGTCAAAAGGTCGGCGCCGAGTTCAGCAAGGAGCCGCATAGGCGGGGCGCCGTGTCCATGGCGCGGGCGCAGTCGCCCGATTCGGCCGACAGCCAGTTCTTCATCTGCTTCGACGACGCGACCTTCCTGGACGGCCAATATACGGTGTGGGGCCGCGTGATCGAAGGCATGGAGAATGTCGACAAGCTGAAGCGCGGCGAGCCTCCGGCCAATCCCGACAAGATCCTCACCATGCGGGTGGCCGGGGATGCGGGCTAGCGCCCCGTCCCATCCTCGTGCGCGTCGACGCCTTCGATTTCCTCCTCCCGCCGGAGCTGATCGCACTCCGCCCGGTAAGCCCGCGCGACAGCGCGCGTCTTCTCGTGGTCAATCCTGTCGCGGCCGACCCCTTCGCGGATCGGATTGTCTCAGACTTGCCTGAGCTGCTCGAGCCGGGTGACGCCCTCGTCTTCAACGACACCAAGGTGATCCCGGCGGAGCTGAAGGGCATGCGCGAGCGTGACAAAGCGTCGGCGCATGTGTCGGTCACCCTGATTGAGAGGCTCGATGCGAGCGGCTGGCAGGCTTTTGCCAAACCGGTGAAGCGCCTGAAACCGGGAGACCGCATCCGCTTCGGCGAGGGTGGGAATGTCTGCCTGCTTGGCAGTGTCGGCGCCATTGTGGAGGGCCGGGGAGGCGAGGGGGGGGTGACGCTCCGCTTTGATCTGCATGGCGCCGCCTTGGATGAGGCCATCGCCGGCCTCGGCCAAATGCCATTGCCCCCTTACATCGCTTCGCGCCGGGAGCCAGACGATCGCGACCGGAGCGACTATCAGACTATCTATGCAAGGGAGGAGGGCGCCGTTGCCGCGCCGACCGCGGGGCTGCACTTCTCGGATCGCCTGATGCAGGCTCTTGCAGCGAGAGGCGTGTCACGGCATTTCGTGACGCTGCATGTCGGCCCGGGCACCTTCCTGCCCGTGCGCGGCGCTAAGACCGAGGATCATGTCATGCATCCCGAGCGGGGCGAGGTCGGCGCGGGCGTGGCGGACGCCTTGAACGCCGCAAGAGCGAGGGAAGGCAAGATCGTGGCGGTCGGCACCACGTCGCTCCGGCTGCTCGAAAGTGCGGCTGCCGCCGACGGCAAGCTCCGGCCCTTCTCAGGTGAGACGAGTCTGTTCATCACGCCGGGCTATCGCTTCCGCTCCGTCGATCAGCTGTTGACCAATTTCCATTTGCCGCGCTCCACCCTGTTCATGCTGGTCTCGGCCTTCTCCGGGCTCGAGCTGATGCAGCGCGCCTATGCCCATGCGATCGAGCAAGGCTACCGCTTCTATTCTTATGGCGATGCCTGTCTATTGAGCGCGGGATGCAGCGCAACGTGAAACAGGTTTTCTCCTTCGCCGTGAAGGCACGCGACGGCAATGCCCGTTTAGGCGAGATAACGACGCCGAGGGGCGTCGTCCGCACACCGGCCTTCATGCCGGTCGGCACCGCCGCCACGGTCAAGGCGATGTTCCCGGAAACCGTGCGCGCGACTGGCGCCGACATCATCCTCGCCAACACTTATCATCTGATGCTGCGCCCGGGCGCGGAGCGGATCGCGAGTCTTGGCGGCTTGCATCGCTTCATGCATTGGGACGGCCCGATCCTCACCGATTCTGGCGGCTATCAGGTGATGTCGCTCGCCAAGCTCCGCCGCATCGAGGAGCAGGGCGTCACCTTCCAGTCGCATCTCGACGGCACGACGCTTGCGCTCACGCCGGAGCGGGCGATCGAGGTGCAGCGCCTCCTCGGCGCCGATATCCAGATGGTGCTCGACGAATGCACGCCCTTCCCGGCGTCCCGCGACGAGGTGAAGGCCTCGATGGAGCTGTCGCTGCGTTGGGCCGGGCGGTCGAAGTGCGCGTTCGAGGCCCTGGCCTCGCCCGGCCAAGCCCTGTTCGGCATCGTGCAGGGGAGCGTCTATCCCGATTTGCGTGAGAGCAGCGCTCGCGCGCTGGCGCGTCTCGGCTTCGACGGCTATGCCGTGGGCGGACTCGCGGTGGGTGAGGGACAGGATGCGATGCTCGATATGGTGGCGGTGACGGCCGCTCTGCTTCCGCAGGACCACCCCAGATACCTTATGGGGGTGGGCACGCCCGACGACATGCTCGCCGCGATCGCGCGCGGCATTGACATGTTCGATTGCGTCATGCCCACGCGATCGGGGCGCCACTGCCAAGCCTTCACCTGGGAAGGCCGCCTCAACTTGCGCAACGCACGCTATGCCGACGACCCAACTCCGCTCGATGCGGCAAGCGCCTGCCCCGCGGCAAGCTACGCCCGCGCCTATCTGCATCACCTGGTAAAGTCCGGTGAAACCCTCGGCGCGATGCTGCTCAGCTGGGCAAATGTGCATTTCTACCAGGAGCTGATGGCACGCGCGCGGGAGGCGATCCTGCGCGGGGAGTTTGCCGCCTTCACTGAGGAGGTGAAGCGCCGTTACTCGAGCGACAACGAGGACACGCCGAAGAGTGAGTGATCCTCCTTGAGGAAGCACGTTTCTTCGCCATGCCTGGCTCTATGCCGGGCATCCACGCCTTTGGAGCTTAGCCAAATCAAAAACGTGGACGAGCCCGGCCATGACGAGTTCTCGTGGTCATCCGATGTCGCTAGGGGAGAGAGCCCGGTCGTGACACGAGGTGTCATTGCGAGGCAATGTCGGAGGCGGGGCCAATGGCCCTCGGCCCCAGCGCCTTGCGCTCGCGCGCGAAGAGATAGAGACCCGACAGGATGACGATGGCGCCGCCGGAGAGCGTCCATAAAGTCGGCAGGTTCCCGAAGATGAGAAAACCGAGCGCGGACATCCAAATCAGCCCCAGATAGATGAAGGGGGCCAGCACCGGCGCCGGCGCGCTGCGATGGGCGAGGATCAACAGCCAGTGACCGAGGCCGCCCCACAGGCCGAGCGTGGCAAAGAGGAGCCAGATGGTGGCGTCTTGGGGTGCTTGCCAAGCGCCAAGGGCGAAAGGCAGCATGACCAGAGCGCCGGCAAGCGGCGTATAGGTCTGCGTCACCTCGGGCGGGTCGTGGCTCGCAAGATAACGCGTCGAAAGGTTGTAAAGCGCGTAGCCAAGGGTTGCTATCAGGGCGAACAGCATGGCCGAGTGAAGCGTGCCGAATCCCGGTTGCATCACGATCAGCACCCCGAGGAAGCCGGCAAGAATGGCGACCATGCGATGCCAGCCAACCCATTCATGCAGCAACGGCCCCGCGAGCGCGGCGACCAGGAGTGGCGTGAGAAAGAATATGGTGACTGTCTGGTCGAGCTGCAGATATTTGAGCGCGACGAAGTTGAATCCCGTCGTGCAGATCATGAGCGCGGACCGAAATAGTTGCATCAGAGGCTTTGCCGAGCGGAGCGACGGCTTAACGGCAAAAGGCCAGAGTGCCAGGGCGCTGAAGACGACATGGCCAACGAAACGAAGCCACGTCACTTGCGCGACCGGGACTCCCTTGGTGCCGACCAGATATTTCGCCGTGGCGTCGAGCGCGGCGAAACAGACGGTGGCGAGCGCCATCAAGCCGATCGCCTTCAGTCTTTGGCGAGGATCGACACCGGCGGAAGGGATGAGGCGGGGCGTCATGGGCGGCTGTCTAACTGCATGAATCTTTGCCAAAACGCCATCGACCGGTAGGCTCGAAGGTCATAAACAGCGCTGCGTCAGAAGGAGGACAGCGTGGCCGACATTCGTGCGATCTGCGCCATAGGTCAGCGTGGCCAGCTCGGCCTCAACGGCAGGCTGCCTTGGGAGGGCAACAAGGGCCGGGAGTATGTTGCCGATGTGGCCCGCTTCTTCGAGGTCACCCGCGGGCATGTGATCATTGCCGGTCCGCGCACCATCGCCTCGATCCCGTCCTTTGCCTATGCGGACCGGACGATCTGCGAGATCCGCTCCGAGAAGCATCCAGCCGAGGTCTTGGCCTGGTTCCCGGATCGCGTGGTGTTTGTCGGCGGCGGTCCGCCCGTTTGGGAGACTTATGCGCCCTTCATTCGCCACTGGGACATCACGCGGCTGCCTTACGAGGGCGAGGCCGACCGCTGGTTCGATCCGGCCTGGCTCGTGACGGCCAGCGATTCAAGCTAAAACCCTTGGCGCCTCGCCGCTAGAGGCCTAGGCCCGCTTTGCGCGCCCAGGCGCAAGGTTCGATTAAATCGGCACGCGCGGGGCCAAGCAGCGTGTCGCGCAAGACGCGTCCCCAATAATAGACATGGCCGATGAGGAGGGAGGGCGAGAGTCCGAGCTCGGCCATCTTGGCGATATGCTCCGGACGGAAGAGGGTGCAAGGCTTGATGCGATGGCGATGCAAGACGTTTGCCCAGTCCGCGGCCACCGTGCCCTCGACCGAGGAGATCAGCTCGACGCGCGACTGAGCGAAGGTCCAGCCAATGTCATCTTTTTTGGCGGGCCCATCATCACCGTCAACGGTGCCATGCCGCGCGTCGAAGCGATCGCCGTGCGCTAGGGCCGCATCAGCGCCGTGGGCTCCAACTGCTGGGCATGGCCTGCGTCCTTGGTGTCAGACTCCAAAAAATTGCATGAGCCTAAGGCAATTGCATCCATGGGCTTTAGGGAACTGAAGGGGGTTAGTCGCGGATATTCGGAGCCCGATGTGGTAGCTTTGTTATCCTAACCATATTCCAATGCGCTCAGTCGGTTGCAGGAGGCCACGCACATGAACACTGTTACGCGCGCAATATCCGTACTCACCGCGGCGCCGCTGGTCGCTGGCACGCGATGTTGAGCGGCAGGGCCATCGCCGCGGACGCTGCCACCAAGGACGAGGCGGTGGCCATGGTGCAGAAGGCGGTGGCTTACATCAAGTCGGAAGGTGCCGACAAAGCCTATGCGGAGAGCAGCAATCCATCGGGCCAATTTGTCGACCGCGATCTCTACCTCGTGATTTATGGGCTCGACGGCGTGGTTCTCGCGCACGGCGCCGACAAGACCCGCATCGGCACCAACCAGATGGACGCCTCCGATCCCGACGGCAAGGAGTTCGTGAAGGGGCGCGTGCAGATGGCTGAGGAGCGGCCGAGCTTCTGGCAAACCTACAAGTCCAAGAACCCGGTGACCAAGGCGGTCGCGCCCAAGCAGATGTATTGCGAGCGGCTGGACCAGACGGTCGTCTGTGGCGGGGTCTATCAGTTCTGAGGGTCGAGGCTAGGATGCGACGACGTCCGCTCATCATGCTTGCGCCAATTTTCCTCGCGGCCCTTGGGATTTCTGCGGCTTTCGCGCAAGAAAGCCCGAAGGACAGCATTGCCGCCCAGATCCGCGATCAGGGCTATAAATGCGACGCTCCGCAAAGCGCGGTGCAAGACGAGGCTGCCTCCAGGCCGGACGAGGCCGTGTGGGTGCTGCAATGCGAGGATGCGAGCTATCGGGTGCACCTCGTTCCGGACATGGCCGCCAAGGTCGAGCGCATCGACAAAGACCAAGCCCCCGAGAAGTGACGTCCGATTTGGGGGGTTGGACGACCCGTCTAGCGTCGCGCTAGGCGGCGGCGGGACGGATCACTGCCGCCGGCGTAACCGCCCGGGCGAGAGCCTCCAGGCCGTGTCGCGAATCTTCACTGCGAGTCCCTGCGGGAAAGCACGTCTCTGGCCATGACCCACCCCCCTGGGCGGCCGCGAAGATGATTGCCTCGTGCGTTGCTTGTGCGTGGAGGGGATCAAGGTATGCCGTAGTTTGGCCAGCCTCGCTCGCTCCAAGAATGGACGCGCCACGAGACAGGGTCGATGGACTTGCGGACGACCGCGCGCCATGCCGCTTGGACGCTGCGAGAACACGCCCCGACACTCCGACCCTGAGCGAGCCAGAGATAGAGTCCCCAGGGCGGGCAGGCGCCACGCCGGACCCGCTCCCGGAGCGTCCTTCGCAACTTATGACGCTATTGCGGCGCTGGCGAGGGTGCTGGCGCTGGCGAGGGTGCTGGCGCTGGCGCTTCGCCGCTCGTCGGAGTGGCGGTCACGGCCTCCCGGCCGAGGACGCATTTGACCCAACTGGCCTCCAGCCCGAATTTGCAGTGGTGCCGGTAACTCTGCACCACCGCGAAGGCCACGACGGCAATCAGCACTATGAGAATCAGGCGCATTTGTTCTTCCCTCCCTTGCAGAGGCCGCAAATTAGCTGAATGCGGAAGAAACAGAAAGGGCTGCCTGTAGGGACGGGCTGCGGCGTTTGCGGAACATAGCGGGGTTCGGCCTGGTTTTTCGGCTAGACCCAGGGACTTGATGCGGACACGGTGACCCATGCGGAGGCTGGCGCTTTCATTGCTCGCAGGGTTGCTGGCGCTCAATTTGGCTGGGTGCGGAGATGAGGCGACCTTGCCCGAGCAGGCGGGCATGGGGCCCCAGCCTGAGCTTCCTGCGCCCAAGCAGACGCTCCCTTCCCACGGTGAACATTGCCCCGGCCGTGGGCTGGCCCGCCGGCGCGAAACCCACACCGGCCGAGGGCCTCTCGGTCGCCGCCTATGCGACGGGCCTCAACCATCCGCGCTGGCTCTACGTCCTGCCGAATGGCGACGTGCTGGTGGCGGAGACCAATACGCCGGCCAAGCCTGAGGCCTCACCAGGCATCAGGGACATGGTCACGGATTTCGTGATGCACCGCGCCGGCGGGGGGATGCCAAGCCCCAATCGCATCATTTTGCTGCGCGATGCCGATGGCGATGGTGTCGCTGAAGTGGCATCGACGTTCTTGGCGGGGCTCAATTCGCCCTTTGGCATGGCCTTGGTGGGGCATGACCTCTATGTGGCGGATACGGATGCTCTGTTGCGATTTCCCTATGAAGCCGGGGAGACGAAGATTGCCCACCCGGGCGTGAAAGTGACCGACTTGCCCGCCGGCGGCATCAATTACCACTGGACCAAGAACGTCATCGCGAGTCCCGATGGCTCGCAGCTCTTCGTGACGGTCGGCTCCAATAGCAATGCCGGGGAAAACGGCATGAGCAACGAGGATGGCCGCGCCGCCATCCTCGATATCGATCCGTCGACCGGGCATGGACGCCTGTTCGCGTCCGGCCTGCGCAATCCGAACGGGCTCGCCTGGCAACCGGAGAGCCGTAAGCTCTGGACCGTCGTCAACGAGCGCGACGAGCTCGGCAGCGACCTCGTCCCAGACTATTTGACCTCGGTGAAGGAGGGAGGCCTTTACGGTTGGCCCTACAGCTATTTTGGCCAGCACCTCGACCCGCGGGTCACGCCGCAGCGTCCGGATCGCGTCAAGACGGCGATCGCCCCCGACTACGCGCTCGGACCTCACACCGCCTCGCTCGGTCTCGCCTTCTACGATGGCAAGCTCCTGCCCGCGCGATATGTGGGCGGCGCCTTCATCGGTCAGCACGGCTCCTGGAACCGTAGGCCGCGAAGCGGATACAAGGTGGTCTTCGTGCCCTTCGCCGAAGGCCGCCCGTCCGGCATGCCCGAGGACATCCTCACCGGCTTCGTCGATAGGAATGGAGATGCGCGTGGTCGCCCGGTAGGCGTTGCCATTGATCGGACTGGCGCGCTGCTGGTTGCCGATGACGTTGGCAATACGATTTGGCGTGTGGCCCCCGCCGCGGCCGTGAGCGCCGGCGCCGAGCCCTGAGGCCACACTCCTTGGTTGCGCGAAAGAGAGGGAGAGGCTCGCGATTCAAGCTTTCTTAAATGTTCCGCGCTTCGATTCGCTGGCGAGTGCGCACCTCACGCACGAGGTGGGCCGCACAGAGCTGAACGGGGTGGGCGTCCTTCGTTGCCTTGAGCTTCCGGGCTCTGGGGCCGCGAAGGACGGGTGAATTGACTCACAAAGCGTCGGAATTTTGGGGCAGCCTTATTTCTATTGCCCCCCGAAATAACGTCCGTCTTGAGAGCGATTTGCCTCGCACCCGCTTCACAGTGGGGGCGTGTTTGTGTCCAACCCATTAGACGTCGTCCATCTCTTTGATGCGAAAGTTGCCGCCGTTGCAGGGACCGTCGCCCGGTCAAAGAAAGCTGTCGTCTCGGCAAAGGAGGACCTTGATAAGCATCAGCGGTGGCTTGAGCGCCATCGCGTCCTCTGCGCGAGGGACCTGAAACGGCACCAACGCCGCTTGCAACGCCGACGCGCGATCGAGGCGTGCAAGCATATAGCGATATCCGTGGTCCTGCTTGTGCCCTCTCTCTGCGGCGCGTTATTGCATGGGTCGATCCAGGCCCTGATCTTTCTTTACGACCTAATCTCGATCAGTTGTTCCTGGGCCGGCGCAAAGGCTCGCGCCCTTGGGCTCTGGCTCATCGGTCTGCTTTCACGCGGGTTCTCCTGGGTCGGCGTAAAGGCTCATGCCTTCGGGATTTGGCTCATCGGCCTGCTTTCGATCGGTTTTTCCTGGGCCGGCGCAAAGGCTCGCGCCCTCGGACTCTCGCTCTTCGGGCTGCTTACGCTCAGTTCCTCCTGGGCCCGTGTACAGGCTCGCGCCTTCGGGCTCTGGCTCATCGGCCTGCTCTCATGCGGGTTCTCCTGGATCGGCGTAAAGTGTCACGGCATCGGGCTTTCGCTCATCGAACTGCTTTCGATCAGTTGCTCCCGGATCGGCGTAAAGGCTCCCGCCCTCGTGCTTTCGCTCGAGGAAATAGTCGCAAGGCAGTTCTCGCAACTCCTCGTGCGATTGGGCTTTCACGATGACGCGCGCGGCGGGACGCGCGATACGAGTCCCGCCGGCCATCTCGATGAGCATCGCTTGCAGGAAGCAGCCTTCGCCCGGCTGCGATCGGAACATGAGCGCCTCCAGACCCGCATCCATGCATTGGACAAGCATTACGGGCGGCGCGTCGTGAGCGGAGGCCAGGCGAGCGGCGCATCGAACCAAGAATGGGTGCAACTGCGCGAGCTGGCGCGGAATGCGGCTCGGCTATTCGACATGCAAGAACGTCATTTGCTCGATTCTGCGGTTTCGAGGGGAAGTGGGCGCCCTAGCGTCGTCGATGGAACCGGCCCCTTGGCTCCCATCCATTCGCTTCAGGCTGGCCACGCCGTTTATGAGGCCCCCGCTCTGGTGAGACGAGACGACCCCAGGGCGGCGCCACGTTGTGGAGGCGCAGCCTCGCTTAGGGTCTGGAGTTATTGGTGAGCCTGCCAGGATCCGAGCCCGGGACCTCTGATCAAAAGTCAGGCCCACCGGTGTTCACCCGGAAGACATTAAAGGCCGAATTAGGGATTGGTGACGTAAGGTTTTAGGGCCCGAGGGCGTCTTTGGCGCCGTCGGCGCGGCACTTTACGAGGAGGTGCTCTCAATGGAGCATCGCGCTTTCGTACCGGCTTTCGGAGTTCTGGCTGCCGCTCTCGTCTCTGCTGGGGTCAGCTCTCAAGCATCCGCCAGATGGAGATCACACCCGCCGCGACCGTCGAGGCGAGGGTGTCCGTGGTGCCCGAGACGCTGAGGTCGGCACCACCGGCTGCGTCCCAGCAAGCCTCCTTAGGCCTCGGCGTCGTCATGCCCACGGCGAGTCCTGAGCCATTGCTGCTCTCCGGCGAGAATGTCTCCAGCATGATGGTGATGACAATGCCTTCGTCCATGGCCCGCGGCTCCGCTCCAGGCCGCGACGCCCTGCACCAGTGGCGGCAGCGCCCCGTGCCGTGACGCCGAGGCCGAAGCTCAAACCGGCGGTGCACAAACCGCAAGAGCAGCCGTCCTGGTTGCGCCTCTCCTGGTTGCGCCTGCCCTGGTTAGCCGTAGTGGACCTTTACAACAGCTTCCGCCAATGCGGGCAAATTCAAACTGAGAGACTACTAGTGGCACGCGCGCAAGAAGCTAGCCGCTAGGCTGCGCAGCGCTGATCAATGAATTCCTGGATCGGCCAAATAACATGAACGTCAGTCACGGGTTTACCCCCTCGCGTATCTCTTGCGTGCGCTCCTTTGGATTCTCCAGCAATAGGCGGCAAGCGTCGCCGTACTTCGCAATGAGCACGGAGAAATTGACGCAATCGTTCGTAATAAGAGCCGCGAGAGTTTCCACTGCCAACTTAGTTCGGGCGGCCAAGGCTTCGTCCGACATACCGGCGGACTTGCTGGCCATTATTGCGCCGTCCGCTGTCGCTTTTCTCAACTCCTGATTCCGCGAGAGTTCACCCTCCGTAGCCGTTCGCGGGGCGCACCGCCTAGCAAGTGTGAAGAATGCAAAGCAATTTGTGTATTCTGAGGACAGTTCATTAAAGACGTCGATTTCGTTGGCGGTCGCGGAAGTGCTCGCCACCAAGCCGCCAATTAACGCGAGCCCCTTCAACGTGGCGCGAACGCGATCCCTTGCGCCCTTGGTCATGCCTCCAACATTGCACGAACGCAAGATCGGGTCGAGAGCGCGACGCGCACACCATCATTGTTTTCTCCACCGACAATGGCGCGGAGAACTTCACCTGGCCCGATGGTGGCCAGACACCATTCGCTGGGGGCAAG
>Ga0116217_10000794_pt1 | contig 31723 bp, 17 predicted proteins | sample Sb_taG_6_FD_89697 | JGI IMG/M metagenome (GOLD analysis project Ga0116217, IMG submission 89697) | Peat soil microbial communities from Weissenstadt, Germany - Sb_50d_4_PS metaG | ecosystem: Environmental > Terrestrial > Soil > Wetlands > Peat | place: Germany: Weissenstadt | collected 2010-09-21 | reverse complement strand
TTCCCGGATGTGCGAAAGGATTCCTGCACTTCGCCCGACTGTTTCCGGGCCAAGATTGACGCTTGCGTGAAAAAGACTCTGGAAACCAAGCCGCAGCTAATACAGATTTCGGCGGCGTGGAATTCCCGCGAAGGCGCTCCCTTGGGACGGAATCAGTATGTGGAGTTGGAGATCAAGAAGCCGAAGGCAAACGGCGCAAGCACCAAGCTATCGCCTTACCAGAAGCCATGCGAGAAGATGGCTGAGGCCATCGTCATGGACGGCGGCAAGCGCGGACAGGTCGTCAAGGTCTGCGCCGATCCGGCCTGCCGTGTCCACCACCCGAACACGCCTTCTCCGCAGCAAGTCGAGCGGGAGCGGGCAGAGGAACGGAAGCGCATCGAAAAGGAGAAACTGGCCATTACGACTCGCCATCGAGTCTTAGCTGCGATCCTGCAACGCGTGTCGGCTCCGTTGAAGAAAGCTGACTTGCTAACGGTCGCCCATTACCTGATCGGCCATCTCTCCTACAGCCAGGTTCCGTCTCTGGCGAAGCGGCACAAGGTAGAGGCGAAGAAGGACTCTGCGTCCGCGCAGGAACTTTTGTCCAAGCAAGTAGCCACGTATGACGAGGCCGAACTTTGCAAGCTGCTTCTGGAAATCAGCCTGCTGAATTCGGCTTATCAGCGATCCATCGCAAGCCGCAACGACGTTCTGATGGACGCCGCCAAACGCTATCGAGTGGACACTGAGAAACTCCAGAAAGCCGTGGCCGAGGAACTTGCCGCGAAACGAGAAAAGAAAACAAGAGTCAAGCCAAAGGCTCGAAACAAAACGACAGCGTGAGCCCTATCCATCTTTGATCTCTGGCGGGGTGCCAACTTGCACTCCGCCGTTTTCTATTGGATTGGAGGCCAGCACAGCGGTGTCAACGGTCTACAACCCTGCCCGTTGAAGCTTTCTCTTGTGAACGCACAAGGTGAACGGGTAATCACTTTCGTGCCACAGACTACGATTGGTGCGGCTTTTACTAGCGCCTTCATTGCAAGGCCTCTGATCGCCTGGATGGATTTCGCGCGCGACGAGCTCACGCAAGTTCGCAATTATGTCTTTTCGCAGGGTTCGCGCGCGAAGAGCAATCCCTGTCTTCGTGGCGGCAATGGACCTCCGTTTTGTTTCGGCAGCCTCATTCTTCTTGTAAACCTTCCGCAATCTGCTGAGTACCTTGGCGCGACGACACAAGCTCATAAACATGAGGTTCCATGTGAATGACACCGTAGTCGCTCCTATCGTTGTTTGTCGGCGGGCGACCCTCAAGGAATCTAGTCAACGCCTGCTCCGATTGCCACATTGTGAGCGTCAACAGCTCGACGTAGCCCACAACGAGCCGCTGGAAGACCGAAACCGAGATTAGGCCTGCGGCTGCTTCATAAGCCGGTATTGCGCTGGTGTGGACGTGGTCCAAATACCTGCTGAACATGGAGTGGGGCACAAGGGCCGATGAGGTTCTCACAATCACGTGAATCGTTAGCTGTAATCGGACTGAGCAAACTTGCTGCTGGCCTGCCCCATTAGTTAGAGGTTGGGGAAGCAGCGTTTGCCGATTTCTTTTCGTTCTGTTCTTGAAGCTTACGCAACTCGCGCCAACGCTTGTATTGCTCGGCTTTGGCGGGGTCCGGGTCTTCTTCGTTCTTGAGCCAGAAGCAGTACCAATCCACTGTGGTCTGCTGAGAGGTCATGCGTTGCCAAGGCTTACGAAGGATGTGGTCGCCTTCAGGATAGAAATTGAGCAGCTCGACCGGCTTCCTAAGCCAGTTCAATCCTCCATAGATCTCCCATTCTGAAAGAGGGGCAGTAATCGCCTGTAATAAGAGTGGTGACTTGACCTTATCGAGATTAAAGCTCGGCGCTGTTCGGAGCCAGCCGGAAGCTGAATCGCCGTACGGAGAGCCGCCGCCATTCATGGTTTCGCACAAGCGCCTGACATCTGAACTGGAAGAGACCACCAAGCAATCTATATAGCTAAACTTAATGCCATCAGCTGCAACGGCGGCGCCGAAATGGTAATGGGAGTGCGCAAGTGCGTACAACACGTGATAGACAGTACGACTGAAACCAGTGATACCGACTCGATTACGATCTATTAAACCTTCGCGATCCAGCTCGTCAATCGCGGCTTCGTAGGACGCAACCTCTCGTGGCGCCTCCTTCGGTGTATCCATCGCTTCGTAAACGTCAAGGCCTCCCATGTCCGTCTGCAGCACGATAAAGCCTTTGCTCGCCAGCGGCTGAGCAGCGGCGGCTGGACTGAAGGGGCCGTCGACCCAAAAACGTTCTGGATTGAATCCGTGGGTCTGAATCACCAAGGGATATCGCATTCCCCGGACAAAGTCGGGTGGGTAATAAAGGGAACCACTCATTGGATGGCCATCTCTTGCCTTCCAATTGTAAATTTCGACGTGACCAAAGCTGAGATTAGCGAATTGAGGATTTAGGTCGAGCAGGAGCGCCTTGTGCCTCGTCTTTGGATCAACCGCCATGAGCTTCGGGGGAAAATTCATGCCCTGATCCAGAATGATAGACAAACGATCTGCGAGGTCTTCGGCAGGCGTGTTGAGTACGGTGACTTTCCACCCGGTTGCATCTCTGCGAAATTCCAATGGTGAACCGCCGAAAACCGTCTCCTGCTTGGCGACAAACCGGCTCCCATTAACGTCCCAGTGAATCTGATCAACGGGGAGCGGTGTTTTCCGCTCCGCGATCTTCACAATTTCTCTACTAGGGAGCTTTATTTCTGCGGCATACAAATTCGTTCGCCGTCTGTTCTGCTCTTCTGGATCGGCTGTCTCAAGCGGAAGAAAGGCATTTATCACCAAGACTGAGTTCTGCTGGGTCCACTCGTACAGCTCAGATGAGCCACGATTAAAGGGAAAGATCGGAGCGCCAATTAAAGGGTTGACGGCCCCTTCGTCAAGATCAACCAAGAGATATTGCCGGGGGGAGTCCCATGGCTCGCCAGTCTTGCCAGGTGTGGTCAAGCTAGCATCTAGTCCCTCGATTTCATAGGCACTCCATAAGTTGGGGGGATCAGTAACATACGCTTGCAGCAAAGCATAACGGCCATTCGGCGAAATCTTTAGGTTTACTTGCTCTGCATTTTCGTCGATATCAACCGTCTCTCCAGCGTGCTTCGCAGAGCGTAGCGGGGGTGACGTAACGAAAATCTCACTCCGCGTATCGTAACGGTGATGGCGATTAGTGTAGAGATCCTCCCATTCCTGCGTTGTGACTGCAAACCCATGCTGCAACATGTCCCCGGACAGGATTGGAGGTAATGTTGCTTTTGCCACATAAACAAACCTGTCACCCCTTTCACTGACAGCATATGCAATGATCTCTTGCGTCTGATCGGTGAGTCTCTCGAGCGATCGTGTCCTGCAACTCACCTTATAAAGCTGCGGACTTTCTCCGGGATTTTCGCCAAGAAAGACTATCGTGTCGTTGTCCGGTAACCAGCTCACATGAGAAATACTCTCCCTGTTCGAAGAAGAGGCAAGCATAGCGACTGCTTCGGGGGAAGGAGACGAGAAAGCATCAGCTGTCTTAAAAACGTGCAGAGAGAACTCGATAGTGTTGTTCTTGAGATTCCCTTTCTGGGTGACGAAGGCGAACTTACTGCGATCAGGCGAAAATTGCACCTCGTCGCCCTTGGCGCGAATCGCATCGAGATAACTGTAATTCCCGATTTGTGTCATCTCAATGGCATCGGTGACCGTCACCTGTCTCTGGCGACCACCGCTTTCTGGGCCGGCCTCAGCGATTGTTTGGCCGAAATTGCTCCGACAAAGAACAGAGGCGAACACAAGTGGGAGAAGAACCCTGCTTATCCGTATGATGCCCTTGTTTAAAGGTTGTTGGAAAAGGGGCGCGTTCATTCGCAGGACAACTGACATCTTCATCCGATGCGCCTCAAAACTGAACTTTCAACGCAAATTGGATTGAGCGAGGTCCGCCAATTTGATACAGCGGACTAAAACCTCCGAAGCCGACACTGTTGCCAGCAAGATATCGTCCCAGCATCTGGGTTGACCGGCCAAACTGAGTGATGTTGCTCAGGTCTGCAATTGGCTGCCCGAAATTCGGATGGTTCAGAACGTTGAACATCTCGGCCCGGAACTGCAACTTAAGCGATTCGTGAATCGGAAAATCCCGATGGACCGAAAGGTCCCACTGAGTTGCGCCGAAACCTCGCAAAGCATTTCGACCCAAATTTCCCTGCCGAAGAGGAAACCCATTAACATCAGTAGGCGGGGGACAGAAGGGCCCTACGCTTTGGGAACCGTCGGGACACCCTCCTACCACCGCCCCGGGAGTGTTGTTGAAGGCCTTTCCTCCCGGATATTGGGGTCCATAAAGGTAGAGTGGCACGCCCGGAACTACATCGGGGCGAACATTCGCAAGTCCGTTTAGAACTCCAAAGAATCCGAAGAAACTACCGTTGAACACATCAACGGGGGGAGCGGAGCGAGCCTGAATGACACTCTGAAGCGACCACCCGTGCAGGATCGCATTCGTGAAAGCGTTGATCTTGGGCGTTGGAACCTCATAGGTTACTGCTGCGGAAAACGCGCTCCGGATGTCAAAGTTAGAAGACCCCCGGTTTACGTTGGGATTGATCCCTAGCACAAGCGCATTGGACGGGTTCCCAATCGAGCCAGCAGAACCCGTATCAATCGAGTGCGACCACGTGTACGAAGCCAGCGTCTGAAAGCTACGCGAAAGTCGACGTTCGAACTGAAGCTGGAGCGCGTTGTAGTCGGAATTACCAATATTGGTGACCAATTGCGCGCCACCAAGATTCGGATTCGGAGAGAATATCTCCGCTGTGGATATGAGCCGCCTCCCCTGAGCGCCAATATACGAAGCGGAAATAGTCTGCTGCCCTCCCAGTCTTTGCTCAAGTGCCGCGTTCCACTCGAGCGTGTAAGGCAGCTTAAGATTTGGATCAAAGGCGTACACAATTATTGAGCTGAGGCTAGGAGGTGGGAGGGGAGGTGGCGCGGCCGTGGCAGAATCCAAAGGAAACGTTCCACCAAATACGGAATTCAGCGCTCCGAAGGGATAAAAAGTATATCCTATATTATTACCGAATTCGCTTGTCGCAAGGTCATAAAATACACCAAATCCGCCGCGAAGCACTGTTTCCCACCTCGGCTTCTGAGAGAACTGGTACGCCACTCCAACGCGAGGCGCGACACTCCCATAAGGAGTCTTGTACGGTGGCGTTCCGGGCGGCGCAACGGCAAGTGTTGACAGGTCGTGCAGGTTAAAGTTGGTTATAGCCACGAAACTCGGTCCACTGGTCGTGGAGGGCGCAAAATCGACATCCCACCGGACGCCATAGGTCAAGGTGAGACGCTGTGCCATTCGCCAAGTATCTTGTGCGAAAACTCCTAGGTTACGGAACAAGAATGAAGCTCCTCGGCTCGCAACAATTTGGGCAAAAGAAAGCGATCCGGATTCGGCGGACGGCACATCACTAAAGGAGACTACTTGCTGATATGCAAGCGGCTCGAACAGTGGAGACAAGCGGCGAAAGTCAACTCCGAACTTCAGACTGTGGGAACCTCTTTGGACCGACAGATTGTCGACGAGATTGAATTGACGCTGCAGGTTATGCGCATTTTTACCAATTTGGTAACTGCCACCTGCAAGGGAAAGGATCGAATAGCCAAAGCTCGCATCCTGACTTGTAAATGGGCTTGGGAATGGCGCGGATGTTAAGGGAATTGCACCGCCGAAGTTATCTAAGCGAACACTGCTGAGTGCATTGCTTTTGCTATAGTTGATCCGGAGGTCATTACTGACGACTTGGGAAGCGGTCCAAGTCGCCCCAACGGTTGCCGTCTGCGTAGTAATTCGTGAAGGGATTAGTTCGCTTAAGGAATCGAACCCGCCAAAGCCCCGCGTAAGATTCTCCGACGGCGAATAGTTATACCTCCCAAAAAGTGTCAGCTTCTCGTTTAGTTGATGATCAATTCGTAGACTGTATGCGTCCAACGTAGAGCGATTCGCAAAACTCGCGTTAAATTGGGCGGCGCCGGATGGTTGGCCCATTATGTCTAGGACTTCCGGACCATTCGGAAGCGGATAGACGTTCAGAAACGGCTGGATGGTTGAGAGAGAATTGTTGCGAGCATTGAGATCAGGAACAGTGGTCTCCCCCACCTGAGGCAAGCGGAGCCGGAGTCCCTCATAGGAAAAGAAAAAAAAAGTCCGATTTGTCAGGATCGGTCCGCTAAATATCCCTCCAAAATCATTCTGTCGCTCTTGAGGTTTCGGCAAGCCTTTGCTGTCGGCGAACCAATCGTTGGCATCCAACACGTCGTTTCTGAAATAGTCGAACAAGGTGCCGTGATATAGATTCGTACCTGATCGAGTGACTATTGAAATCTGTCCTCCGGGCGTGCGTCCAAATTCCGGTGCATAGGTCGAGGTCAGGATGCGAAACTCTTGCAGGGCATCAACTGACACCAGGCTGTTTGTTCCGCCTTGACTGCTGAATCCGAATAACGCTCCCGATGCACTATTGCCCGGTTGTGAAGATGGAGCCGCACCAATATTGGCGCTTACTCCGTCAACCATCCAGTAGTTTGAGCTAGCGCGCTGACCGTTAACGCTAAATTGACCGCCGTCGTTACCATTACTCGGCGTGAGAACCACACCAGGCGTTAACTGGATCAGCGTTTGAAAGCTCCGACCATTCATCGGCAGGTTGTCGGCAAAATTTCGATCTACAACGGTGCTGACGGTAGCATCAGTGGTGTTTACCTTTGTGTCCTCCGCGACCACCGTTATTGATGCCATCACCGGACCTAGCTGCAATTGAAAGTTTCGACTGAGTACATCTTGGACGTTAAGCACCAGGTCTGTGAGGTCGATCCTTCGGAAACCTTCCTTGGTGACACTCACGCGATAGCGTCCAGGTTTCAGGCCAACTGCCACGTAGAGCCCAGCACCATTCGTGGTTTGATGCACTCTCATATTTGTGTCAACATTCGTGACCTCCACGGCGACACCCGGCACTACTTGGCCTTGTGGATCTGTGATCAGACCCGAAAGAGTGGCGGTTTCCGTCTGACCTAAGCTAGCCGACACAAACGCAAGCAAACATAGAACGAGAAGGAATAGGGGGAGAGCTGTCCGGCGCAGAGTCATTGGGGGCTCCCGATCTGTTGTTTTATTTCACACTCTGCGAAGTAGTGCCTTCTCGAAATACAGTTTGTACCAATTGTGAAGAAAAGATTAGGACGTTCAGCACACTGTCGGTGGGCTGACATCCGTGAGGACAGCGAAGAACCGTCGAGACACCCCGGTTTCTTGCCAGTGGGCGGGCACGCCGAGGTTCCGTTAGGGATGATTGGCTTGGGTCCCCAGGTAAGCGTACAACAACTTCTGGCCCGAGGGTTTGTCCCTTCCAGGGGAAGGCTCGACTGTCACGAAAACCGACTCGACGGATTTAAGCAGCTCCGGGTTGTCCACACGCAGAACCCACCGTTTCTGCACCTGATCATCAACGTGAAAGACGCCAAGATTCTTAACATTGCTACTCGCGCTCTGGTTCTGCCCCCATGCCTGGAAGGAAACCTTGGACGCCGAACCCTTTTGGGAGAGGTCAAAGGCGTAGAAAATCAGCGACTTTCCTTCGGTGTAGAAGACCCGGCCAAACGATTTCTTCGACTTGCCTTGTCCGTCCAAATCCGCCACGTCAATGATATGAAGATTGCGGGCGCCCATGAGCTCGCGGACATCGCTGGCCGCGGCCGTCAACTGCCGCTCACGTTCCACAGCGGCTTTCTGATTCTCGACTTCCTCGGACAACTCTGTGACGCGGAACTGCTGGGCCACCAAACCGGCCGTTAGCTGGTCGTTGTCCTTGCTGAGTTTTTCGACCTGAGACCTGGCTTGACCAAGCTGCTGTTCGTTCTCTTGGCTCTTGCTTTGAAGTTGCCCCGCCTGATCCTTCCATCGCTCGGCGTCTTGCAGAAGTTGCCGGTAATCGGCCTGTGCTCGGGCAAGCTCCCGCCGCAAGACATCCAGTCGTTTTTGCGCGTCCACACTAGGTTGCTGCAGGTGAGCGATCGTCACGCTTGCCGGGTCTGAATCGCGTGCGCTGGAATCGGAAGATGCAGGTGCGTTCGCTCGGCCCGGAGTAGCAACGGCGGGCTTAGAATTAGAAGCACTGATCTGACTCACAGCCAAGCGAGAAAGCACCTTGGGAAGCACAACTGCTGAAGCCACGACCATGACTGCGACGGCAGAGGCAACACCCAGGGCATACGGACGCCAGTTTCTGAAGAAAGAGGTTGCAATTCGTCGTCTCTTCTCACCCAGTGCTTCGGGAGTAAAACGAACTCCTTCGGCAGACGCTCGCTCCAAGAATCTCTGCCGATAGCTCGCACCCTGCAACTGCAGGAGGTCTCTGTCGCTCGCGGAAGGCTCGGGTAGCGGGAGTTCATCGAGGATGAAGTTAAACTGATCGCTGCTGCGTCTGCATGCAGCGCAGCCCCGCAGGTGTTCCAACAATTCCCCGTGCTCTTCAACCGACAATTGGCCGATAGCAGCTAATGCGGCGAGCTCTTCGAAATGTTCATGCTTTCGCATCGCCCATCTCCTTACGTGCAACTCTCACCTCGCTCGCCTGATCGGCTTCGGACAAGTGATCGCGCAACTTATCCAGACCGCGGTAGTAGTGATGCCTGACATTACCGAGAGATTCCCCCGTTTCCTCTGCGATCTCCTTCATCGTGAGGCCCTCGAAATATGCCAAGTGCAACACACGCTTCTGCACCGGGCTGAGGGCCTGAAGGCCGCGCTGAATGACCTCTCTAGCTTCGTGGGAAGCGGAAATGTTTGCCCCTTCGGTCAGAAGGGTATCCTCGACGGTGGCAATATCCGTGCTGGCATAGAAATGCCGGACCTGCAGCTGCTTCCTCCGGTTCATGCTGCGATGGTAGGCGTAGCGCAAGATCCACATCTTAGTAGTGCCGCGCGCCGGATCGAATTGTGCCGCCACCTTGTAGATTTCCATGAAAACGTTTTGCATAACGTCTTCCGCTTCGCCGACGTCGTGGAGTATTTTCAAAGCAACATGGAGCACCAGACGATGGTAACGATCGAACAGCACGCCCAGCGCGTCGCCGTGTCCGGCCCGCAAGTGCGCGATCACAGCTTCGTCCGCCAGTGCCCGAAGTCCGTCGAAAGACAGGTTGCAGGGCTCTTTGATGTTGGAATCGTCCTTCGGTGCAGGGCTCATGTGCTGAGAATGCGCTTGTTCCGACGGTAGTTTAGTACCGAAAACAATCGAATTTCACAAAATCTTATTTCTTTTCGTGATTGGTACAAATCGGCCGTTGGCGAGGCAGATCTTCTAATAGTCTCCGCCGTTGGCTGACTCCTGCCTCGAAGGTCACTGGTAGCCGCAATCGCACAAGCAGAACGCCGCCACAGTCCGCGACCTCGTTCGACTTCGGGCTCAACGGCCACGAACAGTAATGGTCGCTAAGGCCGAGCGATACGCTAGATGGCGAGCACGCGTCAGTCTGCAGCGAGCAAGCGAGGACGACAGGACCAGACTGATCGCTCGACCCTTCCGACAATTGCGCTGGCCCACAAGGGTAATGCAAAACTCGACAGGGCGCGGTTTCTGTGGGCGGGAGATCTTGCCCTCAAAAAAAGTGGGGCCACCCGGTACGAAACCGCCTCGGCGACGGTATATGTAAGCAGGGGTAGGGCGTTGGGCTGAGTTCACGTGAAGTCTCGAACAGATTTTGGCAGGACTGCTTATTCGGCTTGTGCCTGTTAGGGGCTGGCCGGGGAGGGATGTCATGGGAAGGACCAGCGACCCAACAAACAGACCGACCTTGAAGAGTGTTTCAATTCCGAGCGGCAGGTGTTTCCGCTGGTGCCGCGTGTTCGGTGTTGAGTTCGTGAGAGGCCGGTAGCGGATCCACGTGCTCGCGCGAACGTCTTGCACTCTTGTATCCAACCCTAAGTTCCCCGAATTTCTGAGCTATATGCAGAATAGCGTTCTCCCACAGTACCAGAATTCTCCGGGATTGATCTCAGTTTCGTTATTACAGAGGCTTGTGGTTGGCTACGTCGAGTTGCTGATCCTCTCGATCTGGCGATCGCAAGACGCTCTTGACGGATTCACTGCAAACGACTCGTCAGGGGAAGATATCAGAACCCGCTTTGGTGCCATCCCGATGGAGCCACATTCCTACGAGGTTGTTGCTTCCGAAGTGGGTAGGTTCTAGTTGAGTTGCAGATTGCGACGGCTTTCGTCGATCACGAGCACACACGATTGTAGCAGCGGCCAGAAAGCGCTCTCCCCCCAACGGGTCGTCATCGCGCGATGACGACCCTTCCGCTTCATGCCCCAAAAAGAGTTTTACTCCGCCAGTTCATTCCTGGCCGCACGGATTCAGCCGATCGTTAATGTGCTGGTGTGGACGTGGCTCCAACATAGGATGGGGCACAATGACAGACGGGGTTCATACAATCACGTGAATCGTTAATTGCAATCAGACTGGACAAACTTGCTGTTGGGCTGCCCCATTAGTTAGAGGTTGTGGAAGCTGCGTTTGCTGATTTCTTTTCGTTCTGTTCTTGTAACTTGCGCAGTTCGCGCCAGCGGGCGTACTGCAGGGCTTTGGCAGGATCGGGATCCTCTTCGCTCTTGAGCCAGAACGCAAACCAGTCCACGTTTCCCTGTTGAGATACCAGTCGCTCCCAGGGTTTCTGAAGGAAATGCCTTCCGTCCTGCAACATCACCATTTCTACAGGTTTCCGAAGCTGCGACAACGCTTCAAACCATTCCCAATCAAGCAGTAATAATCGACTGTTCAGAACTGTAATGCGCACTGGCGTGTGGACTTTAGCTATATTGAATCCCGGAGATACCTCTATCCATCTTGAGAGCGTTTCGCCAAAGGGTGGCCCACCGTACAGCGACTCGCTATCTACAAAGAAATTATTATTTGTGATGTACTGCAGATATCCTCCGTCTTCGCCTTCGCTCACTGCCGCAGCTGCAAACCCGTACTCGGAGTGGGTCAGGACATATTTGACGAAGAAGCAGCTGCGACTCCAGCCAATGATTCCCAGACGAGCGCGGTCAATTAGGGCGTTCTTGTCAAGGTAATTGACGGCGCCCTCAATAATGGCAACCTCTGCTTTAACCTCGTCCTGCTGCCGCCCTAGCTCTAGCGGAGCATCGTCGACCTGAAGCACCATGATGCCCTTGGCCGCAAGCGGCTGTGCCGCGAACGCTGTAGTAGAAGGCCCATCAATCCAGAACCTATTGGGATTCCAGCCATGCATTTGAATTACAAGTGGGTATCGTTTCCCAGGGATGTAGTCAGGAGGATAGTAAAGCCCTCCAACTACGTCAGCTCCCTCCGAACTTTTCCATTTGACCTCCTCGACCTTTGCAAACCGTAGCTCCTTGAATTGTGGGTTGAGGTTCAGCAGAAATGTCTTATGGTCAGTCTGCGGATCGCGTATGAATATTGCTGGTGGCGTATTCATTCCTTCGTCAAGAATAAGCTCAGCTTGGCTGTCGGCGCGAGAGGAGTTAGCTTCTCCATTCTCCCAGAGGCCATCGTGCTTTCGAAAATAGGATCTTGAGCGCGACGTCGAGTTTCGCGTTTCCAATACCAATCGATCTGTCCCGTTTTCCCACCAGGCCGCCGTCGGTGTCCCTACCTCTGAAATCTTGGTCACTCTTCCATCTGGGATGCTCGCCTCAACTGTGAAAGTATGGGCTTCTCTTCTCTTTTCTTCTTCAGGAGTAACCTGTTCAAGCGGTAGAAAAACACTGGACAGAACTACAGATTCACCATCAGGCAACCAGACCACTTGCCCAAATTGAGTGGGTGAATCCAGCAAAATACTGCTCTTGCCGGTCACCGTGTCCACTAGTTCATATCGTAAGAGGTCTGATACTGGCGCTGAGGCCGTTGCCCTTATGGAACCTTGCAGATAGTCGTCCTGGTACCGCTTCCATCCTTCCGGAATTACTGCCACTTCTGTCGGCAGGACGACGTAGTGTCCATTCGGTGATAGATAGGGCTTACTGAGCGACAAATGTACAGCTCCAAGAACATCTAGTCGATGATTGCCACGTTTGTCTAGAACGAACAAGTCCCCTTCTGCTCGTCTATAGTCGTAACCTTTTCTGCTCGTCATAAGGTCAGCTATCCATTGGTTCGAGACGACTACGCCAAGACGGCGAGCCTCGTCATCCCAAAGACTCTGGAAAGGTCGTTCCGCGACATAGGCAATTGTGTCGCCCGCCTTGCTTAGACTGTAGGAAATCACGTTCGTGGAATGGCTCGTCAACTTCTTCAGAGCACGGGTACGAATGTTAAATGTGTACAGCTGCCGAACTTGCCCATATTGTTCCCCCAGAAATATGAGAGTGTGATTGTCCTGAAACCATTTGACGTTAGCGATTGCCTCCAAATTTGATGTGCTGGACATCGTCAAGAGTGCTTGAGGCGCAGAAGAGTGGAGAGCAGCGTTTGTCTGCCAAAGCAAAAGAGTATAGTCATTGCTGTTGTTCTCAAGATTCCCCTTCCTTAAGATAACGACAAAGTGTTTTCCATCGGGAGAGAACTGACCTACGCGGCCGGAGGAAGAAGCCCCCCAGTAGTACTCGGGATCGCCGATCTTGGTCATTCGTATTGCGTCAGATACGGTTACCAATCGCTCCGTTTCGGGGTGTTCTGCGGCGCAATTGTGATTTGCCAATACAGCTCCATTTCGGGCTCTTGCAGCTATTACCGGGAGGTGTAGTGTGTGTGTAACGTACAGCAGAAGGATTAGGAACAACAGCAGATCCCTACACAAACGTCCGATCGCCTTGAAACGGTTATCTTCCATGTTTTGTGTGACAAGTACTTGCGCCCCGAAACTGAAGCCCAAGAGCACTAAGCTCATGGGACACACGACCGCGCTTTTGGCCTCAAAATGCCAGTTTGAGTGCTACTTGAATAGAGCGAGGCCCACCGATCTGATACAGAGGACTGAACCCTCCAGAACCCAAGCTGTCCGTGCCCGCCAGGCTTTGGCCTAACATCTGTGATGATACGCCGAATCCGGGGAGGGGCCCGCCGAAGGTAGGCGAGACGAACGCGCCACTCGGGGGCCCAAAGTTGGGGTGGTTTAAGACGTTGAACATCTCTGCTCGGAATTGCAACTTCAGTGACTCGCGAATCGGGAAATCGCGGTGGACCCCTAAATCCCATTGCGCGGCTCCAAAACCACGCAAGATATTTCGTGGTGTTGTCCCTTGGCGAAGAGGATTAAACGTATTGGGGTCAAATGGGGGATCAGTGAACGCGGCCGGATTGAATGCCTTCCCGCCAGGATAGTTTGACCCGAAGAGGTAGAGCAGCTGTCCCGAAACTAGATCGGGCCTGATGTCTCCGAGGGTTCCGTTGTTGAATTGGAAGAACGCCACGTCAGAAACGTCGACAGGAGGTGCGGAATGAACCTGAACCACATTTTGGAGGGACCAGCCGCGCACAATTGAACTCACAAAAGCATTGGTTTTTGGAGCCGGGACATCGTAGGTCACTCCGGCGGAGAACGAGTTTCGGATATCAAAATCGGATGGACCTCGGTTTGCACTCGAAGAGGGTATCAATAAATTAGACGGGCTCGCGATTGAACCTGCGGAGCCCGTATCAATCGAGTGCGACCAACTATACGAAGAAAGTACTTGGAAGCCCCGCGATAATCGTCGTTGGAATTGGATTTGCAACGCGTTGTAGCTCGAGCTACCTGCATTGGCTAACAGTTGCACACTGGCAAAGCTTGGATTCGGAACGAACACGTTCGCTGTCTGCAACAACAATCTTCCGCTCGCCCCTATGTATGATGCAGAGATCGTTTGTTGCTTTCCCAACGCTTGCTCGAATGCAACATTCCACTGCAAGGTATAAGGAGATCGAAGATTAGGATCGAACGCCGACAGCGAACCGGAGGCAGCTAAGTTCGCAGTTGTAATTGCAGGCGGTGCAGCCATTGCGGGGCTGAAAGGAAATGTGCCGCCAAAGATATGGGACTGCGCGCCAAAAGGGTACGTACCGTAAATCAGGTTCCCCACCTCGGATGTGGCGAGGTCATAAAAAATGCCGACTCCTCCCCTTAGGATGGTCTCCCAATCTGGGTTTTGAGAAATCTGGTAGGCTAGACCAACTCGAGGCGCGAAGTCAGTATAGCGCGTGTGATAAGGCGGCGTTCCGGTCGGCGCCAGAGCAAGCGTTGATAAATCGTTTAAGTTAAAGCCCGTGACTGCCGCAAGGCGGGGCCCATTCAAGGTTCCTGGAACAAAGTCAATGTCCCATCGCAGACCATACGTCAGTGTGAGACGTGGTACTAATCGCCATGTGTCTTGAGCATAGAGACCCAGATTGCGGAACAAGAATGTCGCGCTAATATTCGAAGCAATCACGCCGTTACGGAGTTTCCCGTTTAAAGCATCTGGTACCGTTCTAAAAAGTGCATCTTGTAAGTATGCTTGTGGTTCAGCGAGTGGGGTCAGCCTCCTAAAATCGATGCCGAACTTAAGGCTATGTGAACCCCTTTGCAAAGAAAGGCCGTCGACGATATTAATCTGTCGTTGCAGATTTCGCTGGACGTGCCCACTAAACAGTTGGCCTTGCTGCAATGACAAAATGTCGAAGAAAAAGAGGCCGTTCTGAGCGGTGAACTGGCTAGGGAACGGCAGAGATGTCAGTGGTACGGCACCCCCAAAACTGTCCATAAAGCTATTACTAGAAGCATTTGTTCTGCTGTAATTGAACCGCGTTTCGTTGCTCAGTGCTGCGGAGATTGCCCATGTTGTACCAATGGTCGCCGTCTGCGTAGTGATGTTTGTCGGAGTCACTGTATTCAGCGAGTTAGCATTAGCACCACGTTGGACAAGGTTCGAAGGAGAGTAATTGTATCGCCCGAAAAGCGTAAGCCGATTACCCAGCTTTTGGTCGACCCGAAGACTGTATGCGTCGAGACTACCGGAATTGGAATAGCTGCTGTTGAACACAGCAATGCCGGCTGCTATGTTGTCTGGTCCGTTGGGTAGCGGGAATGCATTGAGGAAGGACTGCATCGTGGAGACTGCCGTTTGCCTCGCGTTAACATCGGGCACGGCGGTGAGAGTGGTTTGTGGTAAGCGAAGGCGAAGCCCCTCATATGAAAAGAAAAAGAAGGTATGGTTGTTCAGTATCGGACCACTAAGCGTTCCGCCGAAATCGTTCTGTCGTTCTTCAGCTTTGGGGAGTGGGGGGTTGTTAGTGTACCCATTAAACCAGTTGCTCGCGTCGAGAACGTCATTTCTTAAGTAGTCGAAGGCTGTGCCATGAAACTGATTCGTACCCGAGCGTGTGACGATAGAGATCTGGCCACCTGGCGTACGACCGAATTCTGGGGCGTACGTGGAGGTCTCTATACGGAACTCCTGCAGCGCGTCCACGGATACTAGACTATTGGTTCCACCCAGGGCGCTAAAGGATCCGAGGGAACCTGAAAGTCCATTACCCGGAAAAGAGTCTCGGTTCGCACCGATTCCTACGTTAGCGCTCACGCCATCTACCGTCCAGTAGTTGGAGGCGCCCCGCTGACCATTGACGCTGAACTGGCCACCATCTGCAAAGTTGCTTGTAATGGGAACGACTCCCGGCGTGAGCTCAATCAGCGTTTGAAAGCTCCTTCCATTCATCGGCAGATGTTCTGCAAATTGTCGATCCACAACAGTGCTCACGGACGCGTCCGTGGTGTTGATGGGAGTCGCGTCCGCGGTAACCGTCATCGATTCCGATATTGCGCCGATGGTTAAGGAGAAATTCTCTGCAAGCTCATCCTGCACGTGCAGGGTGAGGCCCTCCTTGATCAGAACCCGGAAGCCGGGGGCTCCCGCGGCCACGCGATAAGTCCCTGGATGAACTCCTGGAAAAACATACAAGCCGACTTCGTTGGTCTTGGTTCGCTGCTCCACGTTGGTTTGTGTATTCGTGAGCACGACCTCGGCACCGACGATAGGGGCACCACTGGGGTCGCTCACGCGTCCTGAAAGCGTTGCTGACTCGCTTTGTGCCAAGCAGAGGCCCGATGCCGCGAGTACCCAGAACAACACAAACCATTTCGTCATGTGCCTTTCCTCTCCAGTTGCCTGTTGAGCAATACCACTGAGTGGAAAGGAATGTGCCGAGGCAGGAGAGAAAATATGACAACTCGATGAACGAGACCAGAAAATCACGGATGGTTGATAGGGTTGCGCAGGTAGGCGTACATCAACTTTTTCCCGCTGGGCTTCTTGGTTCCGCCGTGGGGTTCCATAGTGACAAAGACGAAGTCGATGGCCTTTAAGAGATTGGGGTCTTCCACCTTTAGTGCCCAGCGCGACTGCTTCTGGTCGTCTATATAGAAGATGCCGAGGTTCAGAGCTGCCCGGCCACCATCGGCTCGCTGGCCCCATGCCTGGAAAGAGGCATTCTTCAAATTGGCGGAATCGAGGTCATAAGCGTAGAAGATCAAGCGCTTCCCTTCGGTCAGGAAGATGCGTCCGAAAGGACGAGACTCGCCGTGCGCATCCTGATCATGCACGTCGATGATATGAAGGTTCCGGGCGCCCATCACGTCCCGGATGTCGCGGCCCTCAGCGAGGAGTTGCTGTTCACGATCGAGGGCCACTTTTTGTGCACTCAGCTGATCGGAAAGCTCCGAGATGCGGTATTGTTGAGCCACCAGTTCGGATTCCTTCTGGGAAGCATCTGCCCGCAGCACCTCCATTTGCCCGCGAAGCGTTGTAAGTTCACTATCTTTATTCTGGACATCATTCTGGGCATCCTGAATAGCTCTTGTTTTTTCTGATTCGAGCTGCGAAACCTGCACTTCCAACACTCGGAGCGATTGAATGTCCCGCTGATGTTCGGCATCGAGCTGCGCGGTGCGCTCATGTGCAGCGTTGAGCTGCTGCTGCAAAGACGCGTCCGGTTTGGCCTCCGATTGTGGATCAGCCGTATGGTCGAGCTGCTGCTTCAAGCGGGCTGCATTATTTTGCGCGTCGTGCAAACGGGAACTCAGCTGTTCCACTTGGCGACCACGCGCCGCATCGTGGCGCACAAACATCACGCCGACGACGCCAACTGCGAGCAACGTCGCCACAATTGTTACTTGCGACAGCCGCGCTCGCATCGACCAAACAACATCGCCCAGCCATTTAGCTGCTCTTGTACGGCGGTGGACTGAACCAGCCATCGCCTCCGGGGAGATGTGAAATCCTTCGTTGGCAACCTTCGCGAATGTTGCCTGACGAAGAACCGCGGTCACCTCAGCAATTGGGTTTCTCACCAAGCGAACGGATCTGCGATCTGCGGTCGGCAGATGCTCGGCAGTTAGGGCAACGAAATCAGCATAAGCAACTCTGCACTCCGGGCATTGGCCTAGGTGTTCTTCCAGTTCCGTCCATTCCTCAGACGACACCTCTCCGAGTACTGCAAGACTGCACAATTCTTCGAAGTGCTCATGTCTGGACATCAAACGTCTCCTGTGCTGCCGGCATGGGTTCGCGGCTGTTCTTCTGCCGCATCAGCGCACGCATCTTGCTAATCCCTCGGTAATAGCGATGTCGCACGCTCGCAAAGCTGTCGCCCGTCCGCTCGGCTACATCCTTCATTGATAAACCTTCGAAGTACACCAACTCGATGACGCGCCTCTGCGCCGCGTCCAGCGCTCCGAGCATCTGCCGCGCCAGTCGGTGCGATTCTTGGGTTGTGAGCGTTTGTGGCAGCCCAATCTCGGTGGACGGGCAGTTCTCCAGGTCTCCGAGATCGGCCAGGACGTGCGCATTCCGCAATTTCAGACTGCGGCGACGGTTCAGGCTGCGCCGGTACACTGAGCGAATAACCCACATCTTAGCAGTACCCTTGGCGGGATCGAATCGTGCCGCGGTCCGGCACAGCTCCACAAAGATCTCTTGGGTAAGGTCCTCGGCCTCGGCGTGGTCTTGCACAATTTTGGCGGCGATGTTTAGTACGAGACGAGAATAGCGGTCGAACAGAACTGCCACAGCATCGCCGTGACCCGCCGCGAGATGCAACATGATCGTCTCATCCGACAGATCGGCGAGCTCCTGATAAGTTAACCCGCAAGGCTCTCGCACTGCTTCATTCGCGGACGTCGGCATGTTGCCTGGGCTCCGAATGCGGGGAGTGTACACCAACGAGCTTCCTGCTTTAAAGCGTAATTTGCTGCTTGAGCTGCTGGAAGTTTCCATTTTTCTGCGGCACAAACCGGTCGTGTAGCGGGTATTACTTAGCAGTGAGTGTAATTCTTATCCGGGCGAATGGCCCCAGGGGACTGCAGCCGATGAGATTCGCGTGATCACGCGAGCGCTGCTCAATCTGATAGTCGTGGGGAATTGCTTGCCACACTCGATGGTTAGTATGACTTCTGTCCCGTTTTGTCCGTTTGCTGCAGCGTGCGCAACTCGCGCCAGCGCTTATATTGCTCGGCTTTGCCGGGATCGGGGTCCTCTTCGTTCTTGAGCCAAAAGACAAACCAGTCCACATTCCCTTGCTGGGACGTCATTCGTTCTGGTGGCTTTTCAAGAATGTGGAAACCACCCGGTATGTAGACCAAGTCCACGGGCTTTCGGAGGCGCGACAGACCCGAAAACCACTCCCATGCAAACAGCAATGTAACCGGAGTGTATGCTTCTAATCTTAGTGGAGTTTGGACCTTATCCAAATGGAACCCGTCAGAATGTTCGATCCACGACGTTAGGCCTTGCCCAAAAGGTGGCCCGCCGTTAACAGACTCCATGTCCTCCTGCAACAGCGTCGTATAGGTGTTCCATGCCGCCAGATATAAGAAGTAGCCTGCGTCAGCTCCATCCGCTACGGTTGCAGCGGCAAAGTGGTATTTTGAGTGTGTAAGGGCATATTTTACGGAAAGACCAGTTCGACTAAATCCAAGGATTCCAACGCGATTGCGGTCTATTAGGCCGAGGTGATCCAGGTAGTCGATAGCGCCTTCGAAATCAAACATCTGGCGGGGCGCTTCCTTGGGGGTCTGCAGGTACTTAAGGTCGTCTTCAAGTTGAAGCACAAACACTCCCTTGTTCGCCAAAGGCTGTGCAGCGAAAGCTGACGTCCAAGGACCGTCGATCCAGAATCTCTTCGGATTCCAACCATGCGTTTGGATGACTAGGGGGTACCGCTTTCCGGAGACATAGTCAGGAGGTGAATAAAGTCCTCCTTTAACTGGTTCGCCATCGCTCGCCTCAAAAGTGACCTCTTCCACTTTGGCAAATGTGAGTTCATGAAACTGGCGATTCAAGTCGTAGAGCAAGAATTTCTGGTGAGTATCCAAGTCGACGGCAAGCAACCTAGGAGGCGTAGTGAGATCCTCGTCAAGGACCACATCGATTTTGCTATCGGAACTCAGGTCACTTGAGGTGACCGCTACCTCTGTCCATCGGCCCTGAGATTTCGAATAGGCGACCTCTTGCGTAGGGGTCACGCCAGCCTCATGCTCAGATCCTGCCTTGGTTTTTTCAAACAGAACTTTCTGAGTTCGAGGGTCCCATTTCAGAAGTGCCAAATCCTCTTGGGCGATTGGCACCACCTTCATGTCAGGAATGCGCACTTCGACAGCAACAATACTGGACTTCCTCATCCCTCGCTGGTCGGAATCGGACGTATCCAATGGAAGATAAGTATTGGCAACGACAACTGATCGGCTGTCAGGCGACCAGGCCGCTTCCGGCCGACTGCGCTGCGAAAGCGGTGCGTTCAACAGAGGTTGACTTTGTCCGTTTTGGGTGTCAACAAGAGTAAGCTGGAAGATATAACTGGCAACGCCTGTATCAGGTCGGTTCGCCCGAATGAGCATCCGCTGTAGGGGATCTTGGTATTCCTTCCAGCTCTCCGGAATGTTAACCGTCGAAGTCGCCAAGAGCAGATATTTTCCGTCCGGTGAGAGCCATAGATTACTATAGAGTCCATTAACTATTCCATTAACCTTAACCCTTTCTGGTAAGCTGCTGGGCGATTGCTGGGAGTAAAGCTCTGTTCCACGGTAGAACACCTCCGCAGCGTCGTCTCCGGCAAGGACATCCAGTAATGAGTAACGGCTTCCAAGACTTAGTCCCTCACGCCGCGTCACCTGGGTCCAGACCTCATGGATCGGGGGCTCAGCCGCAAAATAGATTTGCTCCCGGTTGGGAGCAACGGCATAAGACACCAGACTGGTCGGGTGGTGGGTGAGCCTCTCCAATTTTCCTGAAGCGCATCCGAACGTATAAAGCTCTTGTTGTTCTCCAGGATTCTCACCAAGGAACGCCACGGTGACGCTATCAAGCCAACTCACTTGTTGAATCGCTGGTCGGTTGGATGATGAAGAGAGAGTAAGGACTCGCTCTGGCTTCGGGGAGTGAAATGCCTCGTCTGTTCGGAAGAGAAGTAGCGAGTACTCGTTGACGTTTTGTTCTAAGTTTCCCTTTTTGACCACGACTGTGAATCGCTTGCCGTCCGGGGAAAACTGTGCAACTTTCCCTTGGGACGAGGCGCCAAGCGCATACCAAGGATCTGCCAACCTCGTCATACGAATGGCATCGGCGACTGTGACCGGGTCGCGTTGCGCCCGCGCTGTAGTTGCGGCTTGCGAAAACGCAGAGACTTGATAAAACAACGAACTCCCAAGAAACAAAATTAATCGGTACGTCGCTCGTCTTCGATCACTCCTCACGAGAATCCCTCGGGCAGCAGATTTTGACCTCCATAGAGTTCTCTTCCAAAGAGTCCCCCCGTCGATGGCTAAAACTCGAACTTCAAGGCGAATTGGATGGACCTAGGTCCCCCAAGTTGGAAGATTGGATTAAAGCCGGCACTTCCAGGAGCGCTACCTCCTAACGCCTGAGCTAACGTCATTGTAGATAACCCGAAGAATTGGTTGGCAAGAATGCTGTTGGGATTTGCAAAGTTCGGATGATTAAGCAGATTGAAGAATTCGGTCTTGAATTGGAGATGCAACCCTTCTCGGAGATCGAACTGGCGGCGGATGGAAAAGTCCCATTGTGCAGCGCCAAAGCCCCTCAGCGCGTTCCGTCCAAGGTCGCCCTGTTGACCCGAAGGTGGCGTCGTAAAAGCAGCCGGATTGAACGCCTTCCCGCCGGGATATTGGGCTCCAAATAGGTACACTGACGTCCCGGGAACGATGTCCGGTCGGATGTTATCTGGCTGACCTAGGACGTTGAAAGATTGGCCGACAAGTACGGTTACCGGAGTCGCGGATCGCGCCTGGACAATGCTATCCGTTGACCAACCGCCGAGGATGGCACTCACAATTCGACTAATGTGTAGTGTAGGAAAATCATAAGTAAACGCAGTTGAAAACGCGTGTCGTACATCGAAGTCCGAGGAACCCCTATTTGAATTCGGGCCAAACGCGCTGACGAAAAGATTGGATGATGAACCCGTTGAGGAACTAGACGCCGTGTCAATAGAGTGAGAAAAAGTGTAAGACGCTAGTGCTTGGAGTCCTTTTGATAGACGTCGCTGGAAGTGAAGCTGCAGTGCATTATAGTCTGAAGTAGCGAAATTTCCGATCAATTCGACATTTCCGAAATTCGGGTTTGGTGCGGTGATCAATTCTGGCTCCACGAGCCGTCGCCCAATCGCTCCGATATAGGCAGCGGACACCGATTGTCCTTGACCGACAGTTTGCTCCAGTGTCGCATTCCACTGAAAACTGCGAGGGAGTTCAAGAGCGGGGTCGAACGCCACAAGTCGACTTGATGCACTCGTTAAACTGCCCACAGAGATGGGGGGCGGCTGCAGAGTCGAAGAAGAGAGAGGGAAACCCAGCTTAGATCCGCCGAGTGGTTGTCCATAAATCAATTCCGATGCGCCGAACGGATAGTTACCATTCAACAATGCGTCACCAACCTGCGCTGTCGCGAGATCATAAAACAGACCAAATCCGCCACGCAGGACCGTTTCTCTGCCCTTCGTTTGAGACAGTAGATAGGCGATGCCGACCCTTGGGGCAAAATTGTCGTATTTGGTGCTGAACACGGGTGTTCCAGCGGGTGCCAAGGATAGGTTGGCCAGATTCTCTACGCCGGTGACGGCCGGGAGGTCTGGACCTTGGATCGTTGACGGAGCAAAGTCTACATCCCAGCGGATGCCGTATGAGAACGTAAGACGCGTGGCCGCCTTCCAGGTGTCCTGGGCAAAGAGACCAAGATTCCTAAAAAGGATTGAATTGTTGGAGGTGTTAGACGTAATTAACGCAAAAGCCGCGTTTGCGGCTATCACGGAGGGAACATCAAGAAATCCTACAAACTCGTTGTAGGTCAGAGGATCGAAAACGGGAGACAGCCGACGAAAATCGACGCCCATCTTAATACTGTGTCTTCCTCGTTGGAACGAAATGTTGTCGACCACATTGAACTGACGTTGAAGATTACTTGCAGTCTTTCCCACCTGCCAGAAGCCACCTTGCAGTCCAAGAACGCCGAAGCCGAAGGTCGCGTTGCTCGTGTTAAACGGTGACGGGAGCAGAAGCGAGTCTGACGGCACTACAGCGCCGCCAAGTGTGTCCAGACGACTATAATTTGACGCGGTCGTTCTGCTGTAATTGAAGCGGAAATCATTGCTTAGTGACGCAGTAGGGTACAACGTTGCACCCAGCGTGAGCGTTTGTATGTTGATCTTTGATGGAATCAAAGTGTTGGATGAAAAGTTGCCGCCTTCACCTCTTGGCACCAAGGTGGAAGGAGAGAGGTTATAACGACCGAACAAGGTCAAATGACTGTTCGCAACATCATCGATACGAATGCTCGTGGCATTTAGGGTGGCCTGGTCCGAAAAACCCGTGGTGAACTGGGAAGCATCATTTCCCAAATCAGGTCCATTAGGGACGGGGAAGGCATTCAGAAATGGCTGGATGCTTGATGAAGCCGACTGCCGCGCCGCCAAAGAGGGCACTCCGGTGACTTGAGTCTGAGGCAGGCGCAATCGTTGCCCCTCGTAGGAAAAGAACAAAAAGAGCTTGTCCTTAAGAATTGGGCCTCCCAGAACGCCACCGAAGTCATTGATCCGTTCCTCAGACTTAGGCAATCCCTCTTCGTTCGCGAACCAGTTGTTTGCATCAAATACATCGTTTCGAAGATATTCGAACAAAGTGCCATGCAACGCGTTCGTTCCTGAACGAGTGATGATCGCGACTTGTGCTCCGGGGGTACGACCAAACTCAGCGGCAAAAGTGGAAGTCTGGATTCGAAACTCTTGCAGAGCGTCCTCAGAGACCAAGCCGTTCGTTCCTCCTGTCGCACCGAAGGTCGGGATTGACCCTGACGCCGTTTGATTGAATCCGGCCAAAGGAAACGCACTGACATTCGCGCTGACTCCATCTACCGTAAAATAATTGGCGCTGGATCTTTGGCCGTTCACACTAAATTGGCCTGGATCGCTAACACTTCCTGGTGTAAGTACCGTTCCCGGTGTGAGCTGAATCAACGTTTGGAAACTTCTACCATTTAATGGCAAATTGTCTGCAAACTGTCGGTCAATAACGGTGCTCACCGTTGCGTCCGTCGTGTTAACGTTTAGTTGGTCAGCAGTTACGGTAATCGATTCGGATACTGCGCCGACTTCCAGGTTGAAGTTCCGGCTTACGACATCCTGAACATTCAAGGTCATGTCCGTGACGACGACCTGCTTGAATCCCACCTTGGTCACGGCGATACGATAACGCCCCGGTTTCAGAGACGGGACTACGTACACTCCCGATTTGTTGGTGGTTGTCGCGGTGACGACGTTCGTGTCGGAATTGGTGACTTGGACCTGCGCGTCGGCCACCACGGCCCCGGAATGATCCATGACGGTGCCTGAGACGGTTGCCGTTTCCATCTGTGCAAAGCTGAGTACGCCGATGAGCATCCAGCACAGAACCAGAAAACAAAAGCGGACGGAATGTCGTAAATTCCCACCGCAGTCACGAGCCGAGCAGAGTTTGGTCATCGATTGGTTGCCCTCTGCCCTCAGTATTCACAAGGAATTGACAATTATTCCCAACCCGCGTGGGAAAACTTGACCAAACCTCGGCCGGAGCGATTGACTGCGTGGCAAGTGTGAGAACTACGGATGATTGGCAGCAGTACTGAGAAATGCCGTCAGCAGCCGCTTGCCGCTGGGACGCTCTCCCGCTTGTCCCGTGGGCTCCAGGGTAACGAACACGGAGTCAATTTCGGCCAGAACTTTAGGATCGGTGATCGTCAGGACCCAGCGCTTCTGGGCTTGGTCCTCCTTGGTCAGGGCACCCAGGTTCTTGGCCATCTGGGGAGCAGCGTCTCTTTTTCCCCAAACATAAAAGGCGTACTTGCTGTTCTCCGGGTGCTGGGGGGAGAGGTCGTAGGCATAGAAAACTAGTGACTTTCCTTCCGTATAAAACACTCGTCCGAACGCACGGCTGGTCTTGCCGTGACCGTCGGTATCGTACACGTCGATAATGTGAAGGTTGCGAGCCGCAATCAGGTCGCGAATCTCGCGTCCGGCTGAAAGCAGTTGGCCCTCGCGCTCGACGCTGGCGGACTGCTCCCTCAACTTCTGATTGAGTGCCTGGATTTCCTTCTCCTGGACCAAGGTAACAACCTCATTCGTGCTCTGTGCGGATCGGAGGTCCGCGAGATCGGCTTCCGTCTTGGCCTGAACGGTATGCGCAGCATCGAGCTGCTGCCTCAACTCCGCAACCGAACGATTGGCATCGGCACTACTCTGGGCGAGTGCGTCTGCCCGGTGTTCCGCTGCTTCCAGCTGCTGCCGCAAACGGGCCTGCTGAGCCCCAGAGGCCTTGAGAGCCCCTTCCAGGACCAGTTGGGCCTGTTGCCATTGGCTCTGAGCATCCACGCTGGGGCCGTCGGGAGTCGTAGCCTTGGAAACGAACTGAGCAGGTGTGGCTGCTATTTTCTCAGCGACTGACTGAGGATGCGTCCTTTGGAGCAGCACTCCTGCGCTGACGATGAGAACAGCCGTGGCTGCGGCTGCCCACATCCACGGACGAGCGGCGCCCCAAAGAGAGCGCTGTGCTTCGACGAGCTGCGGCTGCGCTTGAGCTGCCTTCGAGAAGCGCGCACCTGCCTTCGTTGCACGTTTCAAAATTGCCTTACGCAGCCGGAAGTCAGAGTGTGGCTCCCTGGCTATTTGAAAGTCTGGATGCTCGGGAAGCCATTTGGCGTGAATCTCTCCCACGTCGGCAAAAACACCTCGGCACGGTGCGCATTCTTCCAGATGAGCCTTCAGCACCTGCCAATCGTCATGGCCGATTTCGCCGGCGGCAGCCAAAGCTGCTAGTTCTTCAAATTGGTCGTGGTTTGAGATGGGCCACCTCCAATGAGACTTTCTCCGCAGTTGCAGATTCGGCCTTGTGCATCGATTGCTTGGAACTGATGAACTCGCGCAACTTCATGAGTCCGCGATAGTAGTGATGGCGAATCGCCGCCAGCGTTTCGCCAGTCTTCTGTGCGGCCTCTTCCAAAGTGAGCCCCTGGAAATAAACCAAGGTGATTGCAGTCTGCTGTTTCGTGTTTAGTGAACCCAACGCTTGGTGTACCAGGTGGCTTACCTCTGCAGTGGACAGCCCATCGCTGCGATGACCTCCGACCGAGAACCCTAAACCCACGACTTCGTCCACTTCCATCTGCGAGTAGAACTGCCGTTGCTCCAAGTAATGGCGGCGATTGATACTCCGGCTGTAGGCGTACTGCAACAGCCACACTTTCAGTGTGCCGCGCGAAGGATCATATTGTTCCGCCCTCTTGAAAATATCTGCAAACACCGTCTGCACAAGATCCTCTGCTTCACCCTCGTCCTTTACGATGCGTAGAGCGACAGTGAACACAAGACGCTGATAACGGTCTACGATGACAGCTAAAGCATCATCGTTGCCGGAGATCAACTGCTGCACGAGTTCGGGGTCACTTGCCTCCTGGAGTTCACTCCAAAGCAGCCTGCGCGACCCGGAATCGGAATGTGCTGCGGACATGGGTACGGCAAACCTACGAGCTGGACTAAGGTCCTGCGCCACGAAAGCTTACACCGGAAAACTCAAGTGTGAATGAGAATAAATTTCTTGTAGTGGATGGGAAGAATCAGCGACTTTCGCTGGATACTCTTACGTTTTCCCCTCTAGCGGCGTTTTTGAAGCTCTTTGACGCGGAGCTTTGGTACATTCAGTTATTTCTTTAGGAGTTGGTACAAACGGGCTGTTGGCGATGTATTTCTGTATATAGGACACAATTCCCTAGAACCTTTGTCTGGCGCGCCTTTCGGCGGAGAGGGGTTTCCAGTTTTGTTCGGCCCTTCAGGAAACCTCAGAACTCGCCGGGTTCTAAGGTGCTAACCACTCGTCGTTTCACGAAACGAATGGCACCACGAAACTCCTGGTGTCAACGAACTCTTGAACGGGGCGTGGAGCTGTGTTCCCCAACGTTGAAGTACGTCACCTGCACGCAGTCATTGCCTTGGGCGAAGAGCTGAACTTCACGCGGGCCGCCCACAGATTGCACCTCACCCAATCTGCGCTCAGCAGACAGATCACTGAGATCGAAGAACAGCATAGATTCCGCCTGTTCACTCGCGATAATCGACGGGTTGTCCGCGTGGAGCTCACCGACGCAGGGCGAGCCTTCGTTGAGGAGGCTCGCTCTTCGCTCCTGCATATGGAGCGTGCTGTTCATCTTGCTCGTGCTGCCCATGACGGAGCAGGCAACGTTTTGACAATTGGACACTCGCACGAAGCCGATCAAGCCTGGGTTTCGGACCTTCTTGCAGTTCGTCTCCCCCTGTATCCCAAGCTCGCCATTCGACTGATCAGTCAGTTCCCAATCGAGTTGGTCAGGAGTGTTCTAGCAGGCGAACTGAATCTGGCCCTGGTGACTGCACCGCCGGAGGACTCTCAGATCACGGCCGCACCATTCGCTCTGACGCCGCTCTATGCGGCTCTTCTAGAAAGCCACGCGGCTGCCCAAAAGGAGCAACTCGTACTCCAAGATCTGGCAAAAGATGAATGGATTCTGTTCGCGCGCCGAGTTCACCCCATAGTTCATGACGCAATCATGAAAACGGCACGACGTGAGGGGATCGCTGCCAAACATGCGCACGAGATTATTACGGCTGAACACGCGGTTCACTTGGTATCTGAGCACGTTGGCGTGGCCATCCTCACCAAACCTACGGCCCTTGGCTTTCGCGCTGAAGGTGTAGTGGTAAAGCCGCTTTCTGATACCTCATTGTGTTTCCAAACGTGTGTGATTATGAGAAAGGACGATGATTCACGATTGGCAAACGAGTTCGCTCGGTCCTTCCTCCGCAGATATACACCCCAGCGCCTACCACCAAAGCCAGTTGCATTGTCGCCGTCCGCCCGAGTTGTCAGCATGAAAAAGGCAACCGGTCCGCCGCGCCCGTGACAACACAGCGTCGCCGGTGCCGCGTCCGAGGCTATTTCTCCAGATTCTATAATGTCCTTCTGTTCGTCTATTTGCGCCGGGTCCTCATTCTGTAGGGATGACCTCACCTAGAGCTTATGTGGACCGATGATCGGACATTGCGAGTATGCGTCGCTGAGAACCAACACGTGCGACCTGGCGCGTGTGATCGCCACATGCAGTACCTTGCGGCTCTTGGGGTAAGGTGCAGGGTCATCTTTCCAAACACACGGGGAACTGTATCGTTCCCTGTAAAGGACGACACCGTCGAACTCTTTACCTTTGCATTTGTGCATATTCATAACGTGGATGCCTCGCAGCTCATCGGTCCCCGAAAGAAGCTGTTCCTGCGCAAGGGCGTTATCTAGGGCTCCACGCGCTCCGGCGTAGCAGCCATAAGCGAGCCAAAGCTCGGAAAGGTTTGCGGCTATCCGTTGCCCTCGGTTGAAGGCAACCAGGTAGTCAAGGGCTTCCGCAACCGAAATCAGCGTTGAGTCGCCCGCAGCGCGCAACGCGCGCTTTACCTGTGTCCAGTCACCGTGCGGGCTGCCAACGTGCCCAATTCCCGTTGTTGTTTGCAGCAGCGTATCAATGGCGGTGACCAGATTGACGCTGGGCAGTCGCCCCGAACGTGCCTTGACCGCCCAGACGGCAAATCTCTTGGCGGATTGCAACGCGGTCTTTCCACCCTTAGCCTTGTATGCCGCGGACAAGAGATCAAGAAACGTTGCCACGTCCTCGTGGCGCTGCCGCATGTCCTTCGGTTCCAACAGAAACGCACCGATGCGACTCGCCAACATGACAAACGCCTCATCGAAGAAAACCTGGTGCGGGATGGTTTTATCCTGCCGCAGCGCAGCTGAAATAATCGCGACACCGCTTCCGTAAGAAGCAATCAAGCCGATGCTCTCCGCCGTCTTGCCTGTGGAATCCCGAATGGCTTTACTGATGATGCCGATGCTTTGGCGAATTGCCCTATCTCTATATTTCGCGTTCGCCCGGAACCGTAGTTGTGAAACGCTCTGGTACTTCGCGCCTCGGATGCGACCGTGAAGCACATCCCGAGCAAAAGCTACGATCTCGGTTCCGGGACTTCTGTTGTTGTCATCGCCCAAATCGACTTCAATGGGCTGAAGAGATGCCCGGATTTGGTCAACGCGCTCCGGACCAACACCGGGGAGATGGTCGAAGATTAGCTGATCAAGGTCGGCGAGACAGATCACCTGAGACTTCACAGAAAGCGCCTTGATGCACGACCATTGTTCCTCGCCAGTGTCTTGTGCCTCGTCGACTAGAATCAGAGGATAGCGGCTCGCCACGCGATCGCGGATGCGCTTAGCGCGCGCCAATAGCTCGGCCGTCAGCGGCGCAAAAAGGTCAAAGCAGACTCGGCCTTCCTCACGAAATAACCGGAGCCTAACTTCCTCCCATTCCGTCCAACCGGGATCGGCACGCTCAATGCCGTCGCGCATCGCTCTTTCATCATGAGCAAGCACGATCGAAAGCCGCTTCGGCGCCCGAAGCAAGTGACCATGTGTTTGAAGAATTCCCCAAAAAAAGGAGTGGAAAGTCTGCATTGACAATGCGGAACGCTTGCCGCTCGGCACCTTGTCTTTAACGGCGTCGGCAATTCGAGCCACAGCGGCTCTGGAGAAGCTAAGAAAGAGGATGCCTTGTCCAGGTCGAAGCCCTTTATCGATGCGGCTGACTGCCTTCAAGAGGGCGAGTGTGGTTTTTCCGCTGCCAGGCCCACCGAGAACAAGGCCGTGACCTGTGGCTTCCAGAATTGCCTTATGCCGTTCGTCGAGGAGCAACGTCACATTCCAACCTCGCCAGGAGGAGTGGATTGCGCCGCGGCGGGAGGGGTGGGGTTTGCCGACTCTTCCCCTGTCGCTTCCATCGGCGGAATTGGCGCGGGCTTGGGAAAAAGCGCGTAAATCGACTTCAGAAATCCAAGGATAGTCGCCGGCAGCTCGGCAAAGTCGCAAAAGTCGATCAATCGGCCCGCATATCCGCTACCCTTTTCCTTTTCCAAGACAGAGTAGGCGACAGCCTTAACCTCATTCGCCGCGGGCATTACGGCGGGCAGCACGAGGGTTGGTTTTTCCCCTGAATCGCGCAGGTCCAACAGGAACTCCCAAAGTCGCGCAACAGGAATTTCCTCCACGAGCAGTTTCTCCGTGCCCGAATACGCCGTCTGACACGGAATGTCGAAATTCTGTTTGAATTTTTGCTCATCCTCTGCCTTGCGTTTCTTCGCGTCGTATAACGCGAATACTTGCACATGCAGGGCCTTGAAAAACGCGCCGAACTCAGGCATCGATCCGTCGCCGTCCGTGCTAATAATACTGACGCCGGACAAATCGAGCGGATAAAACCCGTCTGGGTCGGATTCCTCCATTTTCTCCGCTGTGGCCAGCAAAGCGTCCTTTTCCGTCACACCTTCGCAGACGATTACTCCACGGCCCAGCATTCCCTCGGCAAGCCCCCGACGAGCATGTCGGCGATACGTTTTTCCCTTGAGTACTGACGATCCAGGAAGGCAGATCGCCGTAAGCGTTCCGTCCCCGTCTTTTCTGAGTATCTGAATTTGCGCTGGGTCGAAGCGTTCGATGAGGTACGGTGAATGAGAGGTGACCAAGCACTGCGTTGTGTTTTGGAGCAGATAATTGGCAATGCGCCGTTGCGTGTGCGGGGGTAGGGCAATCTCCGGTTCCTCCATGGCAAAGATCACATTGTCTTTCTTAATCTCGGCGATAAAGGTCAGCAACGCGAGAACCAGCGTATTGAGCGTGCCCGTCCCGACCTCCTGGAAGGGAACCGGGTCCTGACCGGCCGACGTTTTAAGGAAGAAACTAATTGTCTTTCTGAGGTGCTCTCGCGTCAGCTGCGACACGAAAAGCTGCGTGGCGGGACCATTTGTTTCCAGGTGGATATACTGGCCAAGGCGTTTTTCGATATTTTCCAACACCGGCCCCAAATCGGCGGCCCCCTCATGGATTGGAGGGTCAAGCTCTCTCAGCCGCTTGATGGTGGTTTCCCAGATCCCTGTGCGAATGTCACGTTGTTTGAGGATAATGTCCAGAAGCGACCCGCGCTCAAGACTCAACGCGCGGGATCCGGTGCGAAGAGCGCGTAGATACAAGAAGCCGAAGAGCCGTTTTATGTTTCTTGGAACTCCGGCAAGCCCGCCCTCGGAATTCAGCGGGCCGTCGACGAAAAACGTTTGGGCCTCAAACTCGTCTTCCTCCCGATTGTACGAAGCGATGGTTTTGAGCCTGAGACATTCGCATACGCGAGGATCATCGACGACATCAGCCTCGCCCTGAGCCAGGACATCTTTTTTGTCTAAATGCCAATGATGAGCGTGTGGAGCGCACTTGTTGGCGACTTCCTCGGAGAGTTCGGTCAATGTTACATCAATCTCGATCGGGATTGGTGTCTCGCCATCATCCTCAAGGTATCGCGCGTTGTAAAAATCAAATTCCTCGACTGGAGGAAATTTTGACAGACGCTCCGGACCAAGCACTAATTCGAGGGCTTCGCAGACGGTGGATTTTCCGACATTGTTCGTACCGAGGAGCAGGGTATGACCGGCGAAGTCAAGACAGGCGCTCTTGATACCGCGAAAATTCTTGATCTCCAGCCGTGCAACTCTCATACCTACGCCTTCCAACTAGAGTTACCGTCACTGCTAGGACCTAGCTTATCAGTCTGTCTTCCTCAAAACGGGATGTCCTCGTCGAGAACTGTCTCCATTCCGTGCGTTGAGAGACTCGCGACCTCAGCGATGTATGGTCCTCGTCATCCCGTGCCTCTCCCTGTGACCCACTAACGGACGGGTTCGGAGTCAACCTAACAGCCGCAGGCTAGCGTCAAGGCACTTTTCGCGGCATAAACGATGATTCCCTACGGGCTGCCCCTCATTTATTCCACGGTTACCTGTGACGCCGCGCCTTCAGTGCGGCTGTTCCCGTTGCCTCTCTCGCCCCCGCCGTGGGGGTCACATCAAGAAAAGAGGCAAACACCATGACGACGAAGACTCTCAGCACAAGCGACCTGGCGCAGTTCACCGGCAGCGAAAACTGGTATCGGCACGGGATCAACCGGAACGTTCTCTACACCGACGGCGCGCAGCACGTTGCCGAACATGGCGGAGCGTATTGGCTCCTGGACGAAATC
>Ga0116217_10000793_pt1 | contig 31725 bp, 32 predicted proteins | sample Sb_taG_6_FD_89697 | JGI IMG/M metagenome (GOLD analysis project Ga0116217, IMG submission 89697) | Peat soil microbial communities from Weissenstadt, Germany - Sb_50d_4_PS metaG | ecosystem: Environmental > Terrestrial > Soil > Wetlands > Peat | place: Germany: Weissenstadt | collected 2010-09-21 | reverse complement strand
CGCGACCTGCCGGGTGGCTGGATCGACCTGGTGGCCGACGCGACCAGCCGCGTGCGATCCAAGCGACCGGCGTCGGCGACGGAGTTTCTGGAGCGGTTGGTCAACGCCCAGCAGGGGTTGGACCAGGTGGCCGAGACCAACAAGCGCCAGCGCCGCGGTGCTGAGGAGCAGGCCCGCGAGCTGCTCGGCCTGGGCAACTGCGCCGAGGGGCTGAAGGTGCTGCGGACGCTGGACGAACATCGCCGGCCGGCGAAGCTGGTCAGGGAGCTGGAGCGCGCCGCCCTGCTGCTGCCGCGCGTCGAGGCGCTGGTCAAGGCCGACAAGCTCCGCCGCTGGCTGCGTCCCACTGTCGAAGAACTGGCGGCACTCTGCTTCCAGCGCGACGACTTGAAGCGGCTGCTCCAGAGGGACGAGTTGAAGCCGCTCGGCCCCGGAACTGTGCTGCAAAACTCCCTCGGCATGAAGTTCGCCTGGATCCCGCCGACCGCCTGGTACGAAGCCCACTTCAAGCGGCCGTACCTCATGGGTAGCCCGGACGGCGTCGGCCAGGACAACGAGCGGCCGCAGCACCGCGTCATCCTCACGCGCGGCTTCTGGATGGCCGTGACGCCGGCGACCCAGGCGGAATGGAAGCGCGTCTTCAAGGCGAACGACACGCCCAGCAACTTCAAGGGCGATGACCGGCCCGTCGAGCAAGTCACCTGGCAGGAGGCCCGCGACTTCTGCAAGCGGCTCAAGGACCTCGACGCCGGCCAATGGGGCGGCTTTACCCCGTCCTACGACCTGCCGACCGAGGCCCAGTGGGAGTACGCCTGCCGCGCCGGGAGGACCACGCAGTTCTTCTTCGGAGACAGCGACTCCTCTCTGGGGGATTTCGCCTGGTTCGACGCTAACTCCGGCAAGCAGACGCAGCCGGTCAACACCAAGAAGCCGAACCCGTGGGGCCTGTTCCACGTCCTGGGCAACGTCTGGGAGTGGTGCTTCGACGTCTATGAGAGATACCCGTCAGGAGAGATCGTCGATCCGAGAGTTGATGATAAAAGCGATGAAAAGAGTCGCGTTCTCCGCGGCGGTTCCTGGAGCGCTGACGCCGGCCACTGCCGCTCCGCGTTCCGGAGCAGTGGCGCCCCCGGCAGCCGCGTCGGCGACTTCGGCTTCCGGCCCTGTTTCCGCCTGGACTGATTACAATATTATCTTTAACCTTTTATACTTTTATGTTCGGGGCGGGAGCCGAAAGAAAACATAAATCTACTTATCATGTCTGTAATATACTTTATCGTCTGGCGATGGCGGCGGCCCGGTCGAGCGCGCGTTCGATGAGGCGTGGGTCGTCGGCCTGGGAGGCGTGGCCGAGCCAGGCGGCGACGCGGCGGACGTACTCCTCGCGGCTCATCGCCTCGACGGCCAGATCGTGGCCGTAAGCGCGGAGGCGCTTGAGGAAGGCGCGCACGTTGCTGCTGCGGACGGTGCGGCGGTGCGGCCAGGTGCGGTAGCCGACGAAGGTGACGCCGGCGCGTGCGGGGACGATGGCCGTCTTGCCGGGGTGCAGGCGCAGGCGCAAGCCGGCGAGCAGCTCCTCGACCCGGCCGCGGAAGTCGAGCAGCCGGCCGCTGTCGTCGTCGAGCAGGATGAAGTCGTCGCAGTAGCGGACGTAGCCGGCGACGCGCAGCCGCGAGGTCAGGGCGTGGTCGAAGGCGTCGAGATACCAGTTGGCGAACCACTGGCTGGTGAGGTTGCCGATGGGCACGCCGCGGCGGCGCGAGGCCGGGGTGAACAGGTCGTCGCCGGGGAACCAGTCGTCGGTCGCGTCCTGCGGGTTGGAGCCGTCCACGATGACGTCGAGCAGGTCGAGGAAGCGGCGGTCCTTGACGAGGCAGCGAAAGGTCTGCTTGAGCAGCGCGTGGTCGATGCTGGGGAAGTATTTTCGGACGTCGCACTGGAGAACGAAGGGGTGTCGGCGCATCAGCCACTGGAGGCGGCGCGAGGCGGCGTGGGTGCCCTTGCCCTTGCGGCAGGCGAAGTTGTCGGGGAGGAAATGGCGGTCGAGGATCGGCTCCAGCAAGTTCATGACGGCGTGATGGACGACGCGGTCGCGGTAGGGCGCCGCCGAGATGAGGCGCGGCTTGGGATGCGCGATGCGGGGAGTGGTGAACGGCCCGGGGCGGTAGTCGCCGGAGATCAACTCGCGCCGCAGGCGGAGCAACTCCCATTCGCGGCGGAATTCAAAGCGCTCGACGACGGGGCGCGCGGTCTTGCCGCGGCTGGCGTTGCGCGCGGCGCGGAGGAGGTTTTCCCAGGAGACGAGTCGTGGAAACAGGTCAGCGTGTCGGCGCATCGGTTCCCCCTGGGCCGCGACCCGGCAACGACCGCAACCAGCCGCGGACCTGTGTGCCGACGTCGTGGGCCAGCCGCAGCAGGTATTCGTGCCCGCCGTAGGGCAGCGCCTTGAGGTCGGCGGCGAGGCGCAGCTGGAAGCGCAGCACTTCGAGATTGGCGTTGGCGTCGCGCAGCAGCGGGGCACGTTCGCCGGGCCGGGCGTATTTCGCGCGGACCAACCGGTCGATGACGCCGCGCGCCAGGGCGGTCAGATCGGCGCCGAGGGCCATGCGCTGGTGGCGGGGAAACTTCTCGACGCGCCGGGCGAGCTCCAGGGCGAGCTGATAACAGGCGCGGATGACGGGGAGTTCGATGGACATATCGGGTGGGAATTGTTGAGCGGCGGGTCGCAGACCTGCGCGGGTCTGCGACCCGCCGCTCAACAAAACAAGGGGCCGGGCGGGACGTTCGGCGGAGCCTACCAGGCCCGCCCGGCCGGACGGAGGTTTGGCCCCCCGGCCTCCGGGCCGGGCGACGCGGGAGCGCGGTCAGGACTTCACAACCCACTCCCCGGCGGTCCGTGAACCGCCGGGCGCTGGGGCCGCCGGCCGAGCCGGCGTGGCGAAGTGCAGGCGGAAACAGGGCCGGAAGCCGATGTTGTTGTTGCGGCTGCCGGGGGCGTTACTGTTCCGGTTCGCGGAGCGGCAGTTGCCGGCGTCATTGTTCCAGGAACCGCCGCGGAGAACGCGACGATGCGACCGCGTCCTGTGGGGGATCATCGGCATTTGTCGAAGCCGACGACGACGGAATCGTGCCGGCGACGGCAATCGCAGACGATGCGAGCCGCGCACGGGGCCAGTCGTGCCGAGCTTGCAGGTGTCGCGGAAGACCGGGGCGAAGCAGCTGCTGCTTGAAATCCTGGGCGATGCCCGTGTCCATCAGGAATCGCCTCATGAGGTTGGCCCTTCCTCCATTTGCCGCCGAACGGCTTCGACGTTGAAGCGCCGCATCTCGTCGGCAAACCGGGCGATGGCGGCCTCCTCTTCCGGAGTGTATTCCAGCGGCTCGATGGTCTTGATCCACGCCTCCCAGTCGGCCAGGCTTGCGGGGTCGTCGCGCCACTCGGATTCGTCGAGGCCGATGCTGTCTGCGGCGGGGAGCGGCTCGATCATCACCCCGCAACCTTCCGGCCAGTCGGGGGGAGTCGGCAGGTCGATCCGGCCGTTTCTCACGACACCCTTGATGGCGGTCATCGCTCTTCCTCCCACGGCACCATGCCCCGGCCGGGCCGGGTTGCCTGACTGCTCACGGCGATAGTACGATTATTACCCCGCGCGCCAGACCGATTCCAGTCGGGTGAGATACGATGGACAATAGGAGAGAAGTAACAGTCATCTTTATCGCGACACGGCGGCGGTGATGCAGGCGCTGGGGGCGGTCCTGACGGGCAACGACGATGAGGTGGGATTGGTGCTACGGCGGCCGGGCCGGGTCGCGTGTGCCTCCCCCTGCCCTGCCCCGTCACTTGCGCCGCCGTGAGCGCTTGGCCGGGGCAGGCTGCGGCGCCTCGGTCTCCCCGCGCAGTCGCCCTTCGAGCCAGGCCACCTGCTCGGGCTTCAGCGGGGGCGCCAACGGCTGCGAATAGTCGATGTCATCGGAGTAACGCGACCTGGCGTAGATGGCATCGATCATCGGCTGCAGCAGGACGGGGATGTCCGCATCCGGTTTCGCCAGCGGCACCTGCATCGTCGGCAGGGGGCGGTCGAACGAGGCCCGCGCCACACGGCAGTAGGGTGCCTTCTCTCGACGGGCAACGAGGACGTAGTACGGGCTGTCCGGCAGGGCGTCGAGCATCGGCATGCGGTCCCCGCCCCGCAATAGATCAATTTCCACGAGGTTGGCCGCGCCGCGCAGCAGCGCCTGCCGCTTGCGAAGGTACAGGCGCCAGCCTTTTGATCCCCGTCTCTTGTTCGAGGGGGAGAGGACTTCGACGCTGGTGATCAGACGCCGTTTGGGATCGAGTTCATAGATGTCGATGAACGCCTCGTCGAACTCCTCCTCGATGAACGCACGGAGGGTAACGAGGTCGCTTTCAGATTCCATCACCGGGTCGGTTGCCGTTCCCTTGCCTCGGCCTGGCCCTGGCCTCGCACTCACGGTCACGTCGGGCTCGAAATGGTGCTCGGTCTTCCCGTCCGCTTCGGCGAGGATGACGTAAGAACGCCTGCCCGTGCGAACGACGTAGCGCTCCGGCAAGGCCACGGCAATGGCGCGTTTGATCTCCCCGATCAGGTCGTCGTGGAAGTCCCTCCACAACGGGTACGCTTCGATGTACGGGTCCATGCCGGGAAACGGCGATTTCATGACGGCGGCTCCGCAACAGGCACGGGCGACACCCCGCGAAGCATACCGCGGACGGCAGACGATAGCCACGCGAGTCCGCCGGAACTTCCGTGGGCTCCCCTGCCCTGCGCCACAACCTGATCGGCTCCCGTGCCCGCTTCCGCCTAGCCTGATTACAATAATTCCAGGAGAAGCGATACGGCCCGGGTCAGCGAGGGAGGCGTGCGTCCCGGCGTCAGGGGCCGCCGGGCGAGAGCGAGGTTGAAATGAATCCAGCGCAAGTCCTGACGCAGGGGATACTCAAGCCCGATGGGACCCTGGTCCTGGAGGAACCGCCGTCTTTGCCTGCGGGACCGGTGGAAGTGCTGATTCGAGCGTTGCCGGAAGCCGCGCCGGCCGCCGAAACCTGGTGGGAGTATCTGCAGCGCAGCCGCGCCGAGATGCTGGCCCAGGGGCATACGTTCCGCACCAGGGAAGAGATCGACGCCGACCGCGCCCGCGTGCAAGCTTCCGATGAGGAGCGCCGCCAGGCTCGCCAGCGGTTGCAATCCTCGCCGGAGTGAAGCGGCGTGCTGATCTACCTGGACACCAACATCGTGATCTACGCCGTCGAGAATCCCGCGGTGTTCGGCCCGAGAGCCGAGGCCCGTTTACGAGCCATCAGCACAGCCGACCGGGTCGCCCTCAGCGAACTGACGCGCACCGAATGTGGCAGTTACCCGCTGCGGCATTCTAACTTCGCGCTGCTGCGGTTGTACGACGGCTTCTTCGTGCGTCCCGACGTCATGATCTTGCCCATCAGCACGAACGTCTTCCGCCGCGCCACCTTGATCCAGGCCATGCACGACTTTGGCACCGTGGATGCCCTTCACCTGGCGACGGCCGTCGAGAATGGCTGCCAAGCCTTTTTGACGAATGATTCCCGGCTGAGCAACTTCACGGATTTGACAGTCGAGATACTACGGTGACTTGCCGGCCGGCACCGGCCACGGCGCCTCTTCTCCCGAACCTCGGGCCGTGCGGACGTGTCCCCTGGACAAAAAGGAGACCGTCATGGACCCGAAACGCCTCGTCAAGATCAGCAAGTACCTGAGCAAGCACCTGCGGCACGAGCCGGAGCGCCTCGGCCTGAACCTCGCCGCCGGCGGCTGGGTGCGCGTCGATGACCTGCTCGCCGCCTGCGCCCGCAACCACTTCCCCATCACCCGTGAGCAACTCGAAGAAGTCGTCGCGAGCAACGACAAGCAGCGCTTCTCCTTCGACCCGACCGGCACGCTCATCCGCGCCAACCAGGGCCACAGCACGTCCGTCGATCTGCAGCTGGAGCCGGCCGTCCCCCCTGCCCTGCTCTACCACGGCACCGGGGCGCAGTACGTCGAGGCGATCCGCAGCGACGGCCTGAAAAAGATGGCGCGGCACCACGTCCACCTGTCGATCGACGTGCCGACGGCGACGAAGGTGGGCGCCCGGCACGGCAAACCGGTGGTGTTTGAGGTGGACGCGGCGGCGATGCACCGGGCGGGACACACTTTCTATGTCTCCGCGAATGGTGTATGGTTGACGGACGCCGTCCCCCCCGAATACCTGCGGCCGCTGTGACCACCGAAGGACCCCGACGCATGACCACGGCTCCCCACCATCCGAACGAGTCCGCCTCGAATCCCACCCGCGACCAGATCGCCCGTTTCGAGCCGAAGGCGCTGCGCACCTACACGCCGACGCAAGCCGTCCTCGCCCGCAGCGCCGGCGTCTACCACTGGACGCCGGAAGGCCGGCGGCTGTACGACTTCAGCTCCGGCGTCCTCGTCGCCAACCTGGGGCACAACCCCTGGTCGTGGATGGAGCGTTTCACCGGCTACATGGGCTGGAAGGCGGCGGCGACCGGCAAGAGTCCGGCGGCCCCCGACGGCTACTTCTCCGCCCTGCCCATGACCGCGTACAACGCCGTCACGGGCGTCGAGTCCGAGGCGAGCCGGCGGCTGGCCGGCGTGTTGCAGAGTCGGCCCGGCGGCCGGCGGCTGGAGCAAGTCATGTGGGCGGCGTCGGGCTCGGAGGCCATCCAGAAGGCGCTGTGGGCAGCGCTGGGGCGGGACCACACGCGCGACATCATCCTGGCCACGCGCTACGGCTTCCACGGCAAGAAGGGGCTGGCCGGCGCGGTGACCGGCTGCGAGACGGACCACGACCGCGACCCGCGCGTGCGCTTCGTCAGCTTCCCGCGCGAGGAGTGTGCCGACGTCAGCCTGCGCGGCGCCCCGTTCGACCCGGAATCGTACCGCCGCGAATTGGAGGCGCTCCAGTCTGAGTTCGGGCGGCGGTTGGGCGTGCTCATCACCGAGCCGTACCTCGGCGGCGGCGGCTCGTATCACCCGCCGAAGGCGTACCTGCAACTGCTGCAGCAGTTCTGTCGCGAAAACGACATCGTTTTTATCCTCGACGAGGTGCAGTCGAACTTCGGCCGCACCGGCGACCTGTTCGCCTACGAGACCTATGGCCTGGAGCCGGATGTCGTGGTGCTGGGCAAGGGGCTCGGCAACGGGGTGCCGGTGGCGGCGGCGGTCGGCCGGGCGGACCTGTTCGCCAGCCTGGACTACGGCGAGGGGTCGGACACCTGGAGCGCCAACCCGCTCTGCTGCGCCGCGGTGCTGGCGACGCTGGACGAGTTCGCCGGCCGCGACGTACTCGGCCCCTGCCGCCGGGCCTCCGCCGTCATCGAGGAGGGGCTGGTCCGCCTCAAGGAACTGCCGTTCGTGGCCCGGGTGCGCGGCGAGGAGGGCGGCATGGTGTGGGGAGTGGAGACGAAGGATCACACCGGCCGGGCGGCGCCGGACTGGGCCAACGCGGTGGTCCTGGCGTGCTACCGCGGCGACGGCGGCGACGGCATCCACCTGCTCGGCCCGCTGGCCAAGAAGGTGATCCGCATCGCGCCGCCGCTGGTCATCACCCAGGACGAAGCGCGCGCGGCGATGGCGCTGATGGGTCGGTTGCTGGCGGCCACCGCGGTACGCGATACGGACTCGAGATGACGGGCGACGATGAAATTGCTACTCGCCCAACCCTCTTCCTCCGCCGCGCCCCGGGCAACGGCTATTGCAGGGTGGATCACGGCCGTGGTATCATCCATCTCATGAGCGCACTTACCACCGAACTCCGTACCCTCGATCAACTTCTCGACCCGGTTCGTGCCTGCTTGACGCCGGAGGTCGCGACCCGCATCGCAGCCCTTCGCGCCGACCCGACCACGCAGGCGGAACTCGACCTCCTGGCCGAGAAGAATGCGGAAGGACAACTCACTCCGGAAGAGCGCGCGAAGTATGAGGCGCTCGTCCGGGCCGGAAACCTGATCGCGGTCCTGCAGGCCAAGGCCCGTTCCGTGCTGGATGAGGTCGAGTGATGGACGCCGCTACTCGCCAACTGATCCGGCAGCGTGCCGGGAACCGCTGCGAGTATTGCCGCTCGCATCAGGACGACGAGCCGTTCTTCACCTTCCAGATAGAGCACGTCATAGCCAAGCAGCACGGCGGCGCCAGCGCCCTCGATAACCTCGCGCTCGCCTGCCCCCATTGCAACCTCCACAAGGGACCAAACATCGCGAGCATTGAGGCGGGCGCGTTGGTTCCCCTCTTTCACCCGCGACAGCACGATTGGACGGAGCACTTTCAACTGCAAGGGGCCACGATCATCGGCCTGACGCCAATCGGCCGGGCGACTGTCCGCGTGCTCAACATGAACGACCCCCTCCGCGTCGAGGTTCGCGCCGATGTCTTGCGGCGTCAACGTCGGCGACGCTCGTGATCTCGGCACGATTGCGGCGCCGCAAGCGGCACGCGGCCGCGGCATGACCTATGGTTGGAGCGACCCTCCCCGCGTCGCTACCCTCCTGCCTTTCCCCACCAGGATCTGCCGTGTCCCACGCCAAAGCTGCCTTCGCGGTCGTCGTCTGCCTCCTCGCCGCGGCCCCCGCCGGCGCCGCCGACATGGAGCGCACCCCCGGCGAAATCTACCGGCAGGCGCTGCGGGCCAGCGCCTGGGTCCACACCGACAAGCGCCACGGCACCGGTTGGCTCGCCGATGCCGACAAGCGACTCCTCGTCACCAATTACCACGTCGTCGGGTCCGCGGAGGCCGCCACCGTCGTCTTCCCCGATTTCCGCGACGGCAAACTGATCGCCGAAAGCCGCTACTACAAGGAAAACGAGCCGTCGCTGCAGCGCCGCGGCCGCGCCGTCAAGGGGCAAGTCGTGGCCGCCGACCCGACGCGCGACCTGGTGCTGATCCAGCTCGACTCGCTGCCCAACGACGTGGTGCCCTTGAAGATGGCCCGTGGCGAGCCGGGGCCGAGCGACCGCGTCCACTCCGTCGGCAACCCCGGGGCCAGCGACGCCTTCTGGGTCTACACCACCGGCACCGTGCGCCAGGTCTACCGCAACAAGTTCCAGTACCAGGACGGCCAAAAGGTCGAGGCGCGAGTCATCGAGACGCAGGCACCGCTCAACCCCGGCGACAGCGGCGGGCCGGTCGTCAACGACCACGGCGAGGTCGTCGGCGTCAACGCGGCCGGCAAGGCCAACGCCCAGCTGGTCAGCCTCTGCATCGACGTGGCGGAGGTGAAATCGCTCATGGACGAGATGAAGGCCCCGCCGCCCAAGGCGGCGCCGCCGCAGCAGACCGAATCGCGCAACCCGGGCGCCGCCGACTACAACAACCTCGGCGTGGACTACTGCGCCCAGGAACAGTACGACAAGGCGATCCGGCAGTTCAACAAGGCGCTGCGCCTCAACCCGTACTACGCGCTGGCGTACAAGAACCGGGCCGTCGTCTTCCTGCGCGTCGGAGCCGCCACGCCCAAGGGGTCGCGGCCGTACTTCCAGCAAGCCGTCTACGATTACAGCATCGCCCTGCAAATCGAGCCGAAGGACGCCGACGCCTACCGCGAGCGCGCCCTGGTGCATTCCCGCCTCGGCGACCCCGACAAGGCGATCGCCGATTACACCGAGGCCATCAAGATTCGGCCGGACTTCGCCGATGCCTATCGGGGGCGCAGCAAGGCCTACCGCGACAAGGGCGACGTCGATCGGGCCGTCGCCGACCTCGAGCAGGCTCTGAAGGTCAAGGGCAAGTGATCACGGGAGGGCGCGGCAAGTTTTCCGGGGGCAAGTACGGAGTACGGAGTACCGAGTACGGAGTACTGAGTACGGCGCAGCGTCAGCCTGGCACCGAACCGTGGAGGCTGCGTACTCGGTACTGCGTACTCGGTACTCCGTACCCCCGGAAGTCTTGCCACGCCCACCGCGGCGCGCTCGGGAAACTGTGCTATCCCGATCCGCCGCCCGGTCGTATGATGACACTTCGTGGTCCGCGCGGGTGCGCCTGGTTCCCGAATCCCCTGCCCTCCCCTGCCCATGATGTGGCTGTCTCACGCCGTCTGCACTCTCCTCTTCGCCGCCGCCGACCCTCCGGACTGGCTGGAGCGCGCCGTCGATTCGGTACTCGATCCGGCCTCGTACGGCTTCTGGGGCCTGCAGAGCAACGTCTTCGGCCTGCTGGCGGTCATCCTCGTCAGTCTCATCTGCGGCGCCGTCGGCTCGCTGGTCGTCGGTAACCGCATGGCCTTCTTTAGCGACGCCCTGGCTCACACCGCGTTCGCCGGCATTTCCGTCGGCTTCCTCGTGGCCCTCTTCGTCGGCGTCCTCGACCGCCCTGGCGCCTTCTTCGACTGGGCCACCCCCATCATGGTCGTCTTCGGCATCCTGGTCGGCCTGGCCATCGCCTACGTCCGCGAAACGACGGCGCTGAGCAGCGATACCGTCATCGGCGTCTTCTTCGCCGGCGCCATGGGCTTCGGGGCGATGCTCCTCACCAGCATCCGGCAGATGGGCAACTTCCTCAACCCGGAGGATTTCCTGTTCGGCGCCCCCGCCACCGTCCGCTCCGGCAACCTGCAAGTGCTGTTCGTGCTGACCGTGCTGACGGCCGCCGTGCTGGGCCTGCTGTACAACCAACTCCTTTTCACGACCTTCAACCCTAGCCTGGCCCGGTCGCGGCGGGTATGGGTGCGGCTGTGCAACTACCTCTTCATCGCCCTGCTCGCACTCATCATCAACATATGCTTGCGCACCGTCGGCGCCCTGCTCATCAACGCCCTGCTGATCGTGCCGGCGGCCACGGCGTGCAACCTGTGCCGCAACCTGCGCCAGCTGTTCTGGGTCACGGTTGGGGTGTGCCTGGCGGTTGGCGTGAGCGGCTACCTGCTGGCCTGGCGCCTGCGCGTGGTGTTCCCGGACGGCAGAAAGCTCAGCTTCGGCGCGGGCGGCACCATCGTCGTGCTCAGCGTGGTGCTGTTCTTCCTGTCGCTGGCGGTGGCCGCGGCGCGGCGGCGCGGCAACCGCCGGCCTGGAGGACAGCCCCTGAAAACCCCGGCGGCCCCCTGAGCTTGCGCCCTGCCCTGCCCCGCCCCGCGAACAGTCGCGCTGTCGCCCCGCGTACAATACTGAGGAACGGATTCCGCGCCCGAACACCCACCCAAGCAGGGCAGGCACCGTGCAGAACGAAACCCAGATCCGCCTCTTCATCACGCAGTTCACGAGCATCGTCTACGAGGCGATGCCGTTCATCGTGCTGGGTGCGCTCATCGCCGGCTTGCTGGAAGAATTCGTGCCGCAGCGGCTCATCACGCGGATCATGCCGCGCAATCGGCTCTGGGCCATCCTCGCCGGCGCCCTCCTCGGCCTCCCGTTCCCCATGTGCGAGTGCGGCATCATCCCGATCATGCGCCGCCTGATCCGCAAGGGCCTGCCGCTGAGCGCCTGCACCGCCTACCTGCTCGCCGGGCCGATCATCAACGTCGTCGTCTTCGGCAGCACCTTGACGGCGTTCCTCAATCACGAAAACTTCTCGACCAGCGGCATGCGCCAGATGGGCGCGTGGTGGATGACGGGGATGCGCATGGGCCTCGGCTACCTGGTCGCCGTCGGGACGAGCCTGATCGTCGAGCGGCAGTACCGCCGCTACGGCAACAAACTGCTGACCCCGTTGGCCATGCCCCCCGCGCAGCCCCTGCCGGGTGAGGAAGACGAAGCCGACGGCAACGGCAAGAAAAAGAGCTGGAGTGAGCGCCTCGGCAACGTCACGGAGACGGCCCTGCACGACTTCGCGGACATCATGGTTTTCCTGATTATCGGGGCATTTATCTCCGCGGTGTGCGGGCAGATCTTTTCCCACGGCGAGATCGAAGCCTTCGGCCGCGGCTTCCCCGTTCTGGCGATTTTGGGTATGATGGGGATGGCCGTCATCCTCTGCCTGTGCAGCGAGGCGGACGCCTTCGTGGCCGCCAGCTACACGCAGCTCGCCCCGTCGGCGAAGCTCGCCTTCCTCACCCTGGGCCCGATGCTCGACCTGAAGTTATATTTCATGTACACGCGCGTGTTCCGCCCGCGGCTGATCTGGACGATCTTCACCGCCTCCGCAGTTCAGGTGTTCATTTACTCAGTAGCGGTCCACTACTTGTGGCAATACTTCTCGCCGATGCTGCCGACGCCGTGAGCGTCCGCGCGCCGGCGAGACCCCTCGTTCGCCCCTTGACTGGAGACCCCGATGGCCCACGACCATTCGCACGACACGCAATCGTACTACGTCGAGCAGCTCTGCACGATCGCCATCGCCGGCGCCCTCGGCGGCATCGCCGTCATGCTCTACCGAGAAGACCTTCTCTTTTTCGTGGCGGATAAGGTGAAACCGTGGGTCCTTGGCGGCGGCATTGCCCTGCTCGTCGTCGTGGCCCTGCGAGCCGTCGCCGTGTGGCTGCAGGCCGGCCGCACGCCGGCCGAGGGGTCCGAGAAGGGGAACGATCACCCTCACGATCACGACCAGGAGCCTTGCCACGAGCATGCCCACGGCGCCGGCTGCGACCACAATCATGACCACGACCACGATCACGGCCACGGGCACGGACACGACCATTCGCACGGCCACGGAGAGGGTGACGGCCACGAGCACGGCTGGGCGCCGTGGCGTTTCGTCATCCTGCTGTTCCCCGTGGTCCTCTATTTCCTCGGCCTGCCGAACAAGAACATGGCGGGCGACCCCCGCGACGCCTTTAAGGACGTCAGCGCGGATGCCACCGCTGGTAACAAGAGGCGGAGTGAGGTCCTCGAAGTGAATTTCCCGGAGCTGCAAAGGGCGTCGTCCACTCCGGACAGCCGCGCCTACTACACGGGCAAGACGCTCCGCATCAAGGGCGAGTACCTGCCGGGCAACAAACGGATGTTCACTCTCGTGCGCTACCGGATGAACTGCTGCGCGCGCGATGCCGTTCCCCTCAAAGCCGCGATCGTGCTGGACAAGAGGTGCTCGGTCGATCTCCCCGAGGAGACGCTGGTCAAGCAATGGGTCCTGGTCGAGGGGGAGGTGCAATTCGAGGAGCGGCCCGACGGCTGGCTCACGAAACTCATACTCAATCCGGATAACGACTATCCCCTGGTCGAATCCAAGGAGAACGACCGGGCCCACAATGATCGGGCCCTAATCAAGATCACCGAGAAGGACTCCAATTACTACCTGCAATATTGAGTGCCCGCAACGGCGGGAGCGCGGTCATGCCTGACTCACTGCAATCGACCTACGGCCCTCTGCTCGAAGCGGTGTCGTTCGCGGCGCGGGCCCATCGTAACCAAACGCGCAAGGACGGGCAGACGCCCTACGCCGCCCACGTCTTCCGCGTCTGCCTGATCGCCCGGCACGTCTTCCGCATCGACGACCCGGGCGTGCTGACGGCCGCGGCGCTGCACGACGCCATCGAGGACACGCCGACCGACTTCGACGACCTGGAAGAGCGGTTCGGCCGCCAGGCCGCGGAGTGGGCCGCCGCCCTCTGCAAGGACATGCGCCGCCCCGAGAAGGAACGTGAAGAAGAATACGTCGCGCACCTTGTCGAGGCGCCCTGGCAGGTGAAAGTCTGCAAGCTGGCGGACATTTTCGACAACTTGATGGACTCCAAACACCTCGGACCCCAGCACCGCGAGCGGACGCGCCAGCGCAGCCGCAGATACCTCGACGCGATCGGCTCGAACCTGCCGGCGGAGGCCCGCGGGGCGCAGGAGACGGTCGAGCGGCTCTTCGCCGAACTGTACCCCGACAAGGCGTAGGTGGCCGTCCGGCGCGTGTCCGGCGACGGCGGGGGTTGCTATGCTGTCTGCTGGTTTCCGATCCCAACCCAACCCGGCGCAAGGAGAACCCGGTCATGAAGCGCGTCCTGCTGCTGGCGGTCCTCGCCGGCCTTCTCGCGGCCCCCGCCCGGGCCGCCAACCCCGTCGTCGTCGTCGAGACGTCCCTGGGCACGATCAAGATCGAACTGGACCGCGACAAGGCTCCCATCACCGTCAAGAACTTCCTCAGCTACGTGGACGAAAAGTTCTACGACGACACCGTCTTCCACCGCGTGCTGGGCAAGGAAAACACGCGCGACCGGGAAGACTTCTTTGTCCAGGCCGGCCGCTTCACCGGCGACCACAAGGAAAAGATGACCAGGGCTCCGATCAAGAGCGAGGCCGGCAACGGCCTGACGAACACGCGCGGCAGCGTCGCCATGGCGCGGGCCGACGACGCCGACAGCGCCACGTCGCAGTTCTTCATCAACCTCAAGGACAACAAGGTCTTCGACAAGAGCGACCAGGGCCCCGGCTACACCGTCTTCGGCAAGGTGATCCAGGGGATGGAGGTCGTGGACAAGATCAAGGCGGTCCGGACCGGCGAGAAGAAGTTCATTGTCCGCGACGGCGACGAGCGGACCTTCATGAACGTCCCCGAAGAGGACGTCGTCATCAAGTCCGTGCGGCTCGAGAAGGCCAAGTGATCGCGGGTTGCTATGCTGTGTGAGTGTACCGCGCCCGCGCGGGGCCGGTGCCGGACCACATCCCAGGGCCGACGCAAGGAGAGGAACGCATGAAACGGCTTCTGCTGCTGGCGCTATTCGTCTGTCTGCTCGGGCCGGCCTCGGCTCGCGCCGACAACCCGGTCGTCGTCATGGAAACATCGATGGGGACGATCAAGATCGAGCTGCTCCCCGAGAAAGCGCCCATTACCGTCAAGAACTTCCTCGGCTACGCGGACGACAAGTTCTACGACGGCACCATCTTCCACCGCGTGATCGGCAAGGAGAACTCGAAGAAAGACTTCATGATCCAGGGCGGCGGCATGGAGCCGGGCTTCAAGGAGAAGAAGACCAAGGACCCGATCAAGAACGAGGCGAGCAACGGCCTGTCGAACAAGCGTGGCACCATCGCCATGGCGCGGACCGACGAGCCCGACACGGCGACGGCGCAGTTCTTCATCAACGTCAAGGACAACGACTTCCTCGACAAGAGCGCCGACAGCGACGGCTACGCCGTCTTCGGCAAGGTGATCGAGGGCCTGGACGTCGTCGATAAGATCAAGGCCGTGGAGACGACCGGCGACAAGGGCCGCCCACACGCTAATGCTCCGCTGAAGGACGTCGTCATCAAGTCAGTCCGGGTCGAGAAGGCCAAGTGATCGACGAGAAGCCCACGGGTCATGACCCGTGGGCTTCGTTTCTTAACCTCGCCCGGCGGAGGGGACCTGACATGGCGGAGAACACGGTCGTCCTGGAGACGTCGCTGGGGACGATCAAGCTGGAGCTGGACCCGGACAAGGCGCCGCTGACGGTCCAGAACTTCCTCGCTTACGTCGATGAGGGGTTCTACGACGGCACCGTGTTCCACCGGGTGATCGCAAACTTCATGATCCAGGGCGGGGGCATGGAGCCCGGCCTGCGCCAGAAGAAGACGAAGGCGACGATCAAGAACGAGTCGGCCAATGGCCTGTCGAACAAGCGCGGCACGGTGGCGATGGCGCGCACCTCGGTGCCGGACAGCGCCAGTTCGCAGTTCTTCATCAACGTGACCGACAACGGCTTCCTCGACCGGGCGGCGTCGCGTGACGGCGTCGGCTATTGCGTCTTCGGCAAGGTGGTAGAGGGGCTGGACGTCGTGGACAAGATCAAGGCGGTCAAGACGACCAACAAGGGTGGCCACGGGGACGTTCCCGTTACCGACGTGCTCATTCAATCGGTTCGCCGTGAAGGGCAATGAGCGGCGCGGCGGATTGCGAAGCCGCAAGCGGCCTCGGGGGGCTCCTCATGTTCCGGTCACGCATCCTCTTCCTCGCGGTCGCCGTGTCGGCCGCGCTCTTCCTCACCTCCGTGTCGGCCCAGCCGCAGCCGGCGAAGCCGCCCGCCCTGCCACCGATCAACCCGGCCGTGGCGCGCCTCGACCAGACGATCGGCGGCCTCGACGGGCCGGGCTTCTCGGTGGCCGTCAAGGATTCCGGCGACCTCCTCGCCGCCGGCGGCGAACAGGGGCACATCCAGCTCTGGGGCAAGGACGTGTCGATGGGCATTCGGGCGGCCGACGGCACGCCGAACGTCCTCCTGGGGCACGACGGCCCGGTCACCGCCCTGGCCTGGAACGGCGGTGCGGTCCTCGCGTCGGCCGGCGTCGATAAGAAGGTGATCTTGTGGGAGGTGGCCGGCGAGAAGGTGCTGCACAGTCTCCCGGCCGCGGCCGAGGTCCGCACCCTGGCGATGTCGCCCGACGGCAAGACCCTGGCCAGCGCCGGCGATGACACGGCGGTGCAGCTGTGGGACGTGACGACGGGGAAGGCCGGCGCTAAGCTGTCCGGTCACACCGACTGGGTCCTGGCGCTGGCCTTCAGTCCCGACGGCAAGACGTTGACCAGCGGCGGCTACGACGGCACGGTCAAGTTGTGGGACGTCGCGGCCGGCAAGAAGTCGCTGGAGGCGCCGGCCAAGGCGGCCGTCGTCCCGAACCAACCGCCGCCGGCCGACAACGCGGTCATGGGGCTGGCCTTCAGTCCCGACGGCAAAACCCTGGCCGTCGGCGGCACCGACACCCTGATTCACCTGCTCAACGTCGCCGACGCCAAGCTGCTGCGCTCGCTGCCGGGGCACACCAGCGCCGTCAAAGCGCTGGCCTTTCACCCGAGCGGGACGGTCCTGGTGTCGGGAGGCAAGGACCGGACGGTGCGTCTGTGGAACCCGGCGAATGGCCAGGCCCTCAAGGCGCTGGAGGGCCACACCGCCTGGGTCGAAGGGGTGGCGTTCTTCGCGCAGGGAACGCGGCTGGTGTCGGTCGGGGCGGACCAGACGATTCGGCTGTGGGATTTGACCGAACCGAAAAAGTAGTTTAGCGGCGGGGGTCAGGCCGCTTGCGGCTTAGCGTTCACGTTAAGCCGCAAGCGGCCTGCCCCCCGCCGCCAAACGATTAAACGATTATTGGGGCGCGGGCTCGATCGTCGCCGACATCGACCCCTTGCAGCGTGCGATGAGCGGGTCGGGGCCGAAGGCGTGAATCTGGTCGCGCTTCAACTCGGCGTGCTCCATCGTGGTGGTCAGCACGATGACGCGGCCGCTGGTATCGACTTCCTTGGCCAGTTGGTAGCCCCTCTCCGGCGGGTGGCCGAAGAGCTGCTGCAGCATGATGATGACGTACTCGTAGCTGTGGTCGTCGTCGTTGAGCAGGATCACGTTGTACGGCGGTTGTCGCTTGACCTTCTCCTCGCGCTTCTCCTTGGTCTTGTGTACGATTTCCGGCAGAGTGATGGCGTCGCTCATTGGTCTTCACCCCAGGTGGATCGGCGGACTGCAACCGTCGGCCGGTAGTGCAGTATACCGCAAGTCCCCGGCCTTCCGGCAAGAATCATCCCAGAAAATCGGGGCCCGGCGCTAACCCGTCCGGCCGACGCACACCAAGGTGATGTCGTCCGCCTGGGCCCGTCCGGCGGCGTGCAGCTTGACGGCCTTGACGATGCGCTCGCCCAGGGCGCGGGCGCTCAGCCGGCTTTCGCCCTTCAGCGCCGCGGGAATGCCCTTGAGGCCGAACGACTCGCCGCGCACGCTGACCGCGTCGTGTACGCCGTCGCTGAACACCAGCAGGCAGTCGCCCGGCGCCAGCGGCAGGGGGTAGGCGTCGTAGGTCTGCCCGTCCAGGATGCCCATCGGCAGGCCGCCCGCCCCCTTCGGCATGGCGTCCTCGAGGGTGCCGGTGGCCCCGCGGTACAACAGCGGCATGACGTGGCCGGCGTTCACGATCGTCACGACGTGGTCGGCGAAGTCCAGCACGGCGCCGGCCAGCGTGATGAAGCGGTCCATCTTCCCGGCACTGAGGTACACCAGGTCGTTCAACTTGGCGATGGCCCGGGTTAGCTCCGCCTCGCTCAGCAGGCAGTAGCGCACGTCGGAGGAGAGCTTGGCCATGAGCAACGCCGCCGGCACGCCCTTGCCGGCGACGTCGCCGACACTAAAGGCGAGGCGGTTGGGGCCGAGCGGCACGAAGCCGTAGTAGTCGCCGCCCACCTCCTGCGCCGGCGAGTAGTGGGCGTAGAACTCGTAACCGGGCACCTCCGGCAACTGCAGCGGCAAGAAGCCGCGCTGCACTTCCTCGGCCAGGTGCAGGTCGCGGTCGCGCTGCGTGCGCACCTGGATGTCGCGGTACAGCTTGGCGTTCTCCAGGGCGATGCTCGCCTGGTTGGCGACGCCCATCAGCAGGCTCAGGTCGTCGTTGCCGAACTTCTTGCTACGGTCCTGCGTATCCAGCTGGATGACGCCGAAGGGGTTGCCGTCGGTGGCGATCAGGGGGGCGCACATGACCGAGCGGATGCGGAAATCGACGACGCTCTGGCTGAGGATGCGCTTGTCGGTGTCGGCGTTGTTGCTCAGGAAGCCCTGCTTGGACTCCAGGCACTGCTTGACGACGCTACGGCTGAAGCGGGCGTTGGCCTCGTCCTGGGGGCGGCGCGTCTTGATGACCTTCGGCAGCAATTTGCCGGTCCCCTCCTCGACGAGGATGATGAAGCAGCGGTCGGCCTGCTTGAATAGCTGGAAGAGGCTGTCCACGATCTTCGGCAGCAGCCGGTCCAGTTCCAGGGTCTTGCTGAGGTTGCCGCTGATCTCGACCAGGTTGCGCAGCTTCTCACTGGGGTGCGAGTCGAGCAGCAGGCTGCTGTTGTGCAGCATCGTCGCTTCGACCGTCGTGGACCCGCCCTCGTCCGGGGGGTCCGCCTCTTCCTCGACGTGCTTGCGCCACTCCTCGGGCAGCGGAATGCGGGCGTCCTGGAAGGTGGCCTGGAAGTCACAGATGCGGATCTTGTCGTTGTTCTTGAGGAGGCGACGGTCGCTCACCTGCTCGTTGTTGACGATAGTGCCGTTCCGGCTCCTGAGGTCTTCGATGTAGAACTGCCCGTTGACCCGCAGGATGTGGGCGTGCTCGCGGCTGACCGAAGTCACCGGGATGACCACGTGGCAGTCGGGGTTGCGGCCGAGGACCGTCCGGTCCTGGCTGAGGGGGACCTCACCGGGGGTGGCTCCCTTCACGATGTGGAGCGTAGCCGTCATCGAACACTCACCTCTGGCGGCTGTCCGGCAGGCGGGCGGGCCACCAAACATTCATCACCGGCGTTGGGGACAGTCCTTCATGCCGAACAATTCTAACGGCCGACGCCCCCGCGTGCAAGAAAGAGACGCCCCCGATCCCGAGGTGAGCGGCCTCCGCGCCGCGCCGCTCTTCCCAACAGTACGCCGGAGGGGGAGTGGAATTTCGCGCCCCGGCCTCCGCAGGGCCGGTATGCTGATGGCAGGAATTTGAATTTGCAGGGGACGGCGCGGCAAGTTTTGCGGGGGCAGGTACAGAGTACCGAGTACGCAGTACTGAGTACGGCGCAGCGCCAGCCCGGCGCCGAGTCGTCGATGTTGGGTACTCAGTACTCCGTACTCGGTACTTCGTACCCCCGGAACTCTTGCCCCGCCCGCGGGGGATGGCCGATGTTTTCCCTTCACGATCGCGCGGCTCGGCTCTGTGACGGCATCAGCCGCCGCGAATTGCTCCGCGTCGGCGGGCTGAGCGCCCTCGGCCTGTCGTTGCCGACCCTGCTGCAGGCGCGCACGGGGCCAGGCGGCGATGGGCCGCGCGGCGGCACCTTCGGCCGGGCGAAGAACGTCATCTTCCTCTGGCTGCAAGGCGGCCCTCCTCAGCACGAGACGTTCGACCCCAAGCCGGACGCCCCCGCCGAGGTCCGCGGCGAGTTCAAGCCGATCGCCACCAACGTGCCGGGCATCCACATTTGCGAACTGCTGCCGCGGACGGCGGCCATCGTCGATCAGCTGGCCATCGTCCGCTCGATGTGTACGCACAGCGACTTGCACGACGCCAGCGGCTACTGGGTGCTGACCGGCTACAAGTACACCGGCCAGCAGTCGCGGCAGATCAGCCCGAGCGATTGGCCCTACCTCGGCTCGATCATCCGCATGCTCAAGCCGAGCGAGAAGCTGCCGTCGTACACGTCGGTGTGGCTGCCGGACGTGATGCGCCTCAACGACAACGTGCAGCCGGCGGGTCAGACGGGCGGCTTCCTCGGCAAGCGCTGGGACCCGCAGCGCGTCATCTGCGACCCGTCGGCGGCCGGTTTCAAGGTCGAGGGGCTTCTGCTGCCGCCCGAGGTGCCGCCGCTGCGGCTGTCGGCCCGCCAAAGCTTGCTGGGGCAGGTCGAGAAGCACTTCGACGCGGTGGAGCGCGGCCCGGCGCTGAAGGACTACGACCGGCAGGCGCAGGAGGCGTTCGGCCTGCTGACGTCAGGCAAGGCGCGTGAGGCGTTCGACATCGGCAAGGAGCCGCCAAAGGTGCGCGAGCGCTACGGCCTGAACCGCTGGGGCCAGTGCGTGCTGCTGGCGCGGCGGCTGATCGAGGCGGGGGCCCGCCTGGTTCACGTCAACTGGCCGCGCGAGGGCGGCGACGAGGCGGTCAGCAACCCGCTGTGGGACACGCACGCCCAGAACGCCGACCGCTTGCAGGACGTGCTGTGTCCGATCTTCGACGTCGGTTTCACCGCCTTGATCGAGGACCTGGGGCAGCGTGGCCTGCTGAGCGAGACCCTGGTGGTGGCCATCGGCGAGTTCGGCCGGACGCCGAAGATCAACGGCCAGGGCGGCCGCGACCACTGGGGCCACGTCTTCAGCTTCGCCCTGGCCGGCGCCGGCATCAGCGGTGGTCGGGTCCACGGGGCCAGCGACAAGATCGGCGCCTACCCGCGTGACGGCCAAATGGAGCCGCAGGATCTGACCGCGACCATCGTCCACCTGCTCGGTATCGGGCATCACGCCCTGTTCCCCGACGCCACGGGGCGGCCGATGCACGTCACCCTGGGCGAGCCCATCGTGGCGGTCCTCGGCGACAAGCCGGCGACGGCGGAGCGCACCCAGCCGGGCGGCAACCTGGCGCTGGTGCCGGCTTACAGCCGCCAGCCGTTGCTGAACGTCGGTTTCGAGGACGACGTGCCGCTGCCGGCGGTAGACTCGGGCAAACGGTTGAAGGGGTGGCAGGCGACGCCGTTGGCCGAGTCGGCGAAGGGCCTGGACTTCGGGGTGCGCCTGCTCGACGGGGCGCAGGCGCTGCCGCGGACGGGGAAGCGGCACGCGGCGATCGGCTACGGACTGACCGGGCCTTGCGCCGCGGGGACGATTCCGCCCGGGACGCGGGCGCTGCTGACGCAGGAAGTGCGCAACCCGCGTGCCGGCACCTACACGGTGTCGGTCCACGTCTGCGGCGGCGGCTCAGCGGAGGATTATCGCACGTTCGTGAAGCATTTCGCCTGCCGATTGGTGCTGTTCGGCTACCGTGACCTGACGAAGGACCCGACCAAAGGGGCGCGCGAATACGTGTCGGTGCCGTTCGAGCCGGTATTCGCGGACAAGGCGGATGGCTACCGTAAGGTGACGCTGACGCGGGCGCTGCGCAGCCAGGACGGCGGGGCCAGCGAGATCGAGATGGGCGTCGGCATCGCGGTCATCGTGGAGCGGCGGGCGCCGGGTGAGCTGGCGATCCCCGCGGGGGCACGGGCATTCGTGCGCGTGGATGACGTGGAGATCGCCTTCGTGCCGCGGCCGCGGAACGATGATGTGACGGTGTAGGGCGGGCTTGCGTCATCTGCCGCGCGGGCGATAATGGGAGGGGAAACCACTACACCTCCCGGGAGGCACTGCAATGACCCATGAGGAGATGCAGCAATTGCTGCGACAGAAGCCGTTTCAACCATTCCGCGTCTTTGTGAGCGACGGGCGGGCCTACGATGTGCGCCACCCTCGGATGACCCTGCTGTCGCCGGTCTGGATCAACATCGGGATTCCCGCCCCAGACCTCACGCCCCCGGTGAGCGATCATTCCGAGCAAGTGTGGTTGAAAAACATCGAGCGCGTCGAGATGCTGCCGCCCGAGATGTCACTCGTGAAACCCTGAGAGGACTTCGGAATGCGCGAGGAAGACCTCCACGCATTGTTGCAGCGCATCCCTTGTCCCCTGCTCCGGCTGCACACGACGGGCGGGATGATATTTGAGATTCGGGAGCCTGAGACAGTCTTTCTGGGGCGCAGCACAGTAGAGCTTCTCCTGCCGCCGAACAGCGATCAGACACGGGAGGCCGTCATCAGTTTGCTGCACATCATTTGGGTCGAGGTGATTTCTCCCCCGCCTTGAGGCCTTAACTCGCGGAGGTGCCATGTTCTCCTTGCACACCGGCCCGACCCGCCGCGAGCTGCTCCGCGCCGGCGCCCTCAGCCTGCTCGGCCTGACCGCGACGGATCTGGCCCGCCTCCGCTCCGCCCCTGCCCCATCGCCCACCGCGGAGAAGCGCCGCCGCAATGCGTGTGTCTTCCTCTTCCTGTTCGGCGGCCCATCGCACATCGACCTCTGGGACATGAAGCCCGCTGCCCCGGAGCAGGTCCGCGGCCAGTTTACCCCGACCGCCACCGCCGTTCCCAGTATCCGCGTCTGCGAGCACCTGCCCCGTCTGGGGCGAGTGATGGACAAGGTCTGTCTGCTGCGGTCGATGACGCACCGCATGAACGTCCACGGGCCGGCGTGCAGTGAAGTCTTCAGCGGCCGGCCCTATTTCATGGCGCCGACGACCGACCAGGCCAACCGCGAGGACTGGCCGTCGCTCAGCTCGCTGGTCGCGCGCTACGGCCAGGCCGTGAAGGGCCTGCCGCCGTCGGTCGTGCTGCCGTGGTACTTGCAGTTCCCCGGGCAGGGCAAGCGCATCGCGGGGCAGACCGGCGGCCGCATGGGCCAGCGCTACAACGCCTTCCTCCTCAACGGCGACGTCGGCCGCGCCGACTTCGAGATCGAGGGGCTGAGACTCACCGACGGCTTACCCATCGAGCGGCTGCAATTGCGGCGCGACCTCCTGCGCCGCCTCGACCTCCGCCCCGGCGACGAATCGTTCGACGAGGACCGCCGCGGCGCCTTCACACTGCTGGAGAACAAGGCCAGCGACGTGCTCGACCTGCGCCGCGAGCCGGCCAAGGTGCGGGAGCGCTACGGCGAAACCACGGCGGGCCAAAGCCTGCTGCTGGCCCGGCGCCTGGTCGAGGCGGGCGTGTCCCTGGTGACGGTGAACTGGCAGGACGAGACGAAGATCGACGGCACCAACACCTGCTGGGACACGCACCAGAACAACTTCGCGAAGTTGAAGGACCTTCTCTGCCCGCTGTTCGACCGGGCGTTCCCGGCCTTCGTCGAGGACCTGCACGAGCGCGGCCTGCTGGAGACGACGCTGGTCGTGGCGGTCGGCGAGTTCGGGCGGACGCCGAAGCTGGGACAATTCGAGCAGAGCAGCAACACGAAGAAGACCGGCCGCGACCACTGGCCCTACGCCTTCACGGCGCTGCTGGCCGGCGGCGGCGTGCGCGGTGGGCAGGTCTACGGCGCGACGACGCGCGACGGCGGTTACGTCAGCGACCGCCCGGTGACCCCGGCCGATCTGACGGCGACGATCCTGTACCACCTGGGGATCGATCCGGCCCAGCGCTACGACGACGACTTCCAGCGACTGCGGAACCGGCTCAGCGACGGTCGGGTCGTGCGCGACCTGGGGTGACCGGAAGTCGGGTATCCTCGTTGGGTGAGAGGCGACGCCTTCCGCTGTCGGGCCGTCTGTTGTACGATACTCCTCACTCGCCTTGCCGCACCGCTCCCTTACCCCTGAGCCCGGCCGCGCGCCATGCCCCACGCAGATTTCAGGCTGGTTCTCGTCGGAGTGCTTGCCTTCGCGGCGTCAGCACCGGCCGCCGACTCGCCCAAGGTCACCGACCGGGACCGTCAGCATTACGCCTTCCGCAAACTGAACTGCCCTGCCCCGCCCCGCGTCAAGGACGCCTCCCGCGCACGCACGCCGGTCGATGCCTTCATCCAGGCGAAGCTCGAAGCGAACGGCCTGACCTTCTCCCCCGACGGCGACCGCGTCACGCTCATCCGCCGCACCTCGCTCGACCTGCGCGGCCTCCCGCCTTCGCCGGAGGAGGTTGACGCCTTCGTCAGCGACAGCCGTCCCGACGCCTACGAGCGCCTCATCGACCGGCTGCTGGCGTCGCCGCACTTCGGCGAGCGTTGGGGGCGCCACTGGCTCGATGGCGCCGGCTACGTCGATGTGACCGGCGGCGACAACGACGCGGCCACCGTCAAGCTCGGCGAAAACAAGTGGCGCTACCGCGATTACGTCATCGCCGCCTTCAACGACGACCTGCCGCTGGCCCGCTTCCTCACCGAGCAAATCGCCGGCGACGAGTTGGTGGACTGGCGCTCGATGAAGAGCTTCGACGACCCGACGCGGCGACTCCTGATCGCCACCGGCTTCCTGCGCAGCGCCGCCGATGATACCGATGAAAACGAGCTGAACACTCTCGATATCCGCCACGGCGTCTTGCAGCGGACCGGCGAGGTGTTGGCGGGGAATCTCCTTGGGCTGACGTTCAACTGCGCCAAGTGCCACGACCACAAATACGAGCCGATCTCCCAGCACGATTACTACCGGCTCCTCGCCGTGCTCCAGCCGGCGTTCAACCCGGCGAACTGGGTCCAGCCGAAACAACGGCTCATCAAGGATGCGGCGTGGGGGAATTTACAGGTGGTCTGCGACACCGGCCCGCCCACGCCGACACACCTGCTGCGCCGCGGCAATCACGACCGGCCCGGGGCGGAAGTCGCGCCCGGGTTCCTCAGCGTGCTCTGTGATTCCGAGGCCGTGTCCGTCCTCGGGCCGACGAAGGCTGAGGGCAAGACGAGCGGTCGTCGCCTGGCCCTGGCCCGGTGGCTGACCGACGTCCGCACGCCGGCCGGGGCACTGGTCCTGCGCGTGCGCGTCAACCGGGTCTGGGCGCACCTGTTCGGCAAGGGCCTCGTCGAGACGTGCGACAACCTCGGCGTCACCGGCGCAAAGCCGACACACCCGGAATTGCTGGAGTGGCTCGCCGCGGAGTTTGCCGCCCACGAGGGACGACTCAAGCCGCTGCTGAAACTGCTGATGACGTCCACGGTGTATCGGCAGGCATCGATGGATTCGGCGCCCGAGGCGGCGCGGGCTGATCCCGACAACCGCCTGCTGTGGCGGCAGCGCTTGCGCCGGCTGGAGTCCGAGGTGGTGCGCGACTCGATCCTGGCTGTCAGCGGCAAGCTCGATTGCAGCGCCGGCGGGGCGCCGGTGCCGGTCGAGGCGCGGCCGGACGGCTCGTTCGTCATTCGCGAGAAGGGCCTGCCGACGCCGACGAGTCAATGGCGGCGCAGCGTCTACCTGCTGGCGCGGCGCAACTATCACCCCACCCTGCTCAACGTCTTCGACCAGCCGAACCTGACGACCAACTGCACCTGCCGCACGCCGTCGGCCGTCGTCCTGCAATCGCTGACGATGCTCAACGACCGCGTGGTGCTGGAACAGGCGGAGTTCCTCGCCGAGCGCGTCGCCCGGTCGGCCGGCACGGCGGAAGGCCGAATCGACGCCGCGTTCCAGATCGTGCTGGCCCGTCGGCCGCGCCCGCGGGAGACTGGGTGGTGCGCCGAGTTGCTGCGGCGCCACGGCGAGCGCTACCAGGCGCAGAAACTGCCGCCGGACCAGGCGGCGCAGAAGGCCCTCGCCCACCTGTGCCACACCTTACTCAACACCAGCGAGTTCCTGTACGCGCCATGACGAATCCTCTTCTTCTGACACGGCGCCAGATGCTGCGGGCATCCGGTCTTGGCTTCGGCAGCCTGGCGCTGACGTACCTCCTGCACGCGGACGAGGGCCCCTCGCCGGCGCGTCGGGGTGGTGTGCCGCACTTCGCGGCGCGAGCCAAAGCCATCATCATGCTGGTGCAGAACGGCGGGCCGAGTCAGATGGACCTGTTCGACCCCAAACCGGAGCTGACGAAGCGCACCGGGACCGTCCACGATACGCGCGTCGAGACGTTCCAGAAAGGGAGCGAGGCGAACAAGCTCCTCGCGACACCGTTCAAGTTCCACAAGCGCGGCCGCTGCGGCATGGAGCTGTCGGAGGTCATTCCGCACCTCGGCTCGGTCGCCGACGACGTCTGCCTGGTGCGCTCGATGTACTCCGAGCACAACAACCACACCGAAGGGCTGGTGATGCTCAACACTGGCAAGATCTTCCCCGGCCGGCCGGCGCTTGGCTCCTGGGTCAGCTACGGCCTGGGTGCGGAGAACCAGAACCTGCCGGCCTACGTCGTGCTGCGCGACCCGGAGGGCTACAACACCAGCGGCACCCTGCTGTGGCAGAACGGCTGGCTGCCGGCCGTCCACCGAGGCACGGAAGTGAGTACGCAGGGCACGCCGGTCCTGAACCTGCGGCCGCCGGCCCCCGTCGCGGAGGACGTGCGGCGCGACGACCTCGACTTGCTGGCGAAGCTGAATGAGGAGCACCGCCAGTCCTATCCGCACGATTCGGAGCTGGAAGCTCGCATCCGCAACTACGAGTTGGCGGCGCGGATGCAGCTCACGGCGGGGAGCCTGCTCGACCTGTCGAAGGAGCCGGCGGCAATGCGAAAACTCTACGGCCTCGACGACCCGACGACGGCGGGCTACGGGCTGCGCTGCCTGATGGCCCGGCGGTTGGTGGAGAGCGGCGTCCGCTTCGTGCAGGTGTTCCCGCCGGTCAAGCCGCAGTTCCAGCCGTGGGACGCCCACAAGGACGTCAAGACCGAAAACGAGGCCATTTGTGCGAAGTGTGACCAGCCGTCGGCGGCGCTTGTCAAGGACCTGAAGGCGCGCGGCCTGCTCGACCAGACGATCGTCCTCTGGTCGGGCGAGTTTGGCCGGCTGCCGGTGTCGCAGAACGGCAGCGGCCGCGACCACAACCGCAACGCCTTCAGCCTGATCCTCGCCGGCGGCGGCTTCAAGGCCGGCCACGTCCACGGGGCCACGGACGAGGTCGGTTATCGCTCCGTGGAAGGCCGCGTCAGCGTGCCCGATCTGCACGCGACGATCCTGCGCCAGCTAGGCATCGACCACGAGCGCCTGGCCTACCGGCACCACGGCAGCGACGAAACGCTGACGGACGCGCGCGTGACCAAGGCCCGCGTCGTGGGCGAACTCTTGACGGGGTCGGCGTGAGAAGGGGGGCGCGAACGGCCTGGGCCGGTCGCGCCCGGGGATGCCGCCTACTTCGCCGCCTTCCGCACGGCGTCGATGTGAATCTCTTTCACGTCCTTGTCGCCAATCACCTTGTACATGTCTATCTCGTACTTGTCCTTGTCGATCAGGTGAATGGCCGACTTTGTCTTGAGCTTCTTGCCGGTGAGCGCGTCGATCTTCTCGCCGTGGTAGGTGAAGGTCTTCGTGTCGGCGTCGTAGCTCCCCGTGCTGGTTTCGATGCCGGTGCCCATGTTGTCGATCCAGGCACTGGTGTACTTCTTCTGCAGGTTGTCGTAGCCGGTCAACCCCTGGCCGTGGAACTTCATGTCGCCGAAGTCGCCGGTAACCTTTTCTTCCAGGAACCGCCCGCCCATGATGAGTTTCGACTCGCTGGTCGCCTTCGACTCGGTGGGGTCCTTTGACGGGTCCATCCACATCTTGACGGTCACGTCCCAGGAGCCGGCCAGCGCGCCGAGCCGCTTGTGGTGCTCGCCCGGAGTGCCGGCCTTGATCATGGCCTCCATGAGAGCCTTCTCATCGACCGCATCGGCCTTCTTGTCGTCCGCCAGGGACGCGCCGCAGACGAGCAGAGCGGCGAAACTCAGGAGCAGGGCGAACCTCACAGTCTTCCTCATGGTTGTGTCCTTTCGCGAGAGATTGAGCAGGAATCCACGGACCCGACGGGTGGCCACCCTCACAGCAGGCCCCGGACGCCGCAGATTAGAACAAAGCCGGGCCACCCTGGCAAGGTCAGTTGCGATACGCCTGTCCATTATTCACAGTTCCTTCGTCTTCGCGATTCCTCGTCCCCGGTCCTTGCGTCCGGTGGGGGGCGCGTCTATCCTGATGCGACCCGCGCCGCCCGGGGCGCCAGGATCCACACCCCCAACCGACCACGAGCATGCCTCCGCCGACCCCCGAACAGCAACTCGCCCTGTACACCCAGATGGTCCGCATCCGTCGCTGTGAGGAGGCGCTGGTCAAGGCCCACCAGCGCGGCCTGGTCCACGGCGCCTGTCACACCTACATCGGCCAGGAGGCGGTCGCCGTCGGCGTCTGCGCCCACCTGCGCGGCGACGACGTGGTCTTCAGCACCCACCGCGGCCACGGGCACGCTCTGGCGAAAGGGGTCAGTTGCCGCGAGCTGGTCGCCGAGCTGTTCGGCCGGGCGACGGGCTGCTCGCGCGGCCGCGGCGGCAGCATGCACCTGTTCGCGCCGGAAGTCGGCCTGATGGGCACCAGCGGCATCGTCGGGCCGTGCATCCTGCAGGCGGCCGGCGCCGGCTACAGCTTCAAGCTGCTGCGGAGCGACCGCGTCGGCGTGGCGTTCTTCGGCGACGGCGCGGTGAACAACGGCGCCTTTCACGAGGGGCTGAACATGGCCTCCATCTGGAAGCTGCCGGCGCTGTTCGTCTGCGAGAACAACCAGTACGCCACGGAGGTGCCGTTCCGCTACGCCAGCGGCAACCCGAGCGTCTCCAGCCGCGGCGCGGCCTATGGGATACCCGGCATCGAGGTGGACGGCAACGACGTCCTCGCGGTGTACCAGGTGGCCGAGGAGGCCGTCGCCCGGGCGCGGCGGGGCGACGGCCCGACGCTAATCGAGTGCCTCACCTACCGGACCCGGCCGCACGCCGAAGGCATGGGAGATTTCACCTATCGCACCAAGGAAGAGGTCGAAGAGTGGAAAAAGAGCGACCCGATCGGGCTCTGGCGGAGGCGCCTGATCGTGGCCGGGGTGGCGGGTGAGGAGAAACTCGCGGAGATCGACGCGACGCTGCAGGCGGAGGTGGACGACGCCGTGCATTTCGCCGAGGGAAGTCCCTGGCCCGACCCGGCGACGGCCTGCGACCACGTTTACAGCGCATAAATGCTTGCACAACTGGATGTCACGGGGATAGCACCGAACGGGGTGCCGTGCGTCCACACCGAGCTGGAGGCTATGCCATTGCGTTTGTTCTGGCCGTCCCGGGTTTTGGGTGGGTGGGCGGCGCAGTGCCGGGCGCTGCGCCGGTTGGTGTGCTGCCCGGTGACTTGCCCAGTGGGCAAGTCGGTGGTCAAGTCACCCCGCAGCGCAACTGGAGCGGGTGCAACAGCTTGCGCCTTTCGGAGAGTGACTTGCCCGGCATGGTTCCAATCGGGGTGACAGTGGCTGTGGCGGCACGTTTCCAACGTGCCGGTGGGATACGGCACGTTGGAAACGTGCCGCCACAGCCACTGTCACCCGAAACCGCCCGGTATTGAACCAGGCCACTTGCCCAGTTGACCACGTGGTTGTGGTCAAGTCGCCACCCCGCGACGAGCGCAGGGTCAGCCGACGTCGGCTCCCGGTGCCCCCCGTCTTCCGCGGTGCGGTATCGCGCCGCTGCAAACCCCTCGGCACGGGCCCACCTCAAAAACCGTGACGGTCAGGAAAAAGGAAGCCGACCCCTTTGGTCTTCTTTTTGGTCTTCTTTCGCCCCGGCCCGGCGAACGTGTGCGACTTGACACCAGACCGCCTGGTGTTATCATTGTTGATAACAGGATGCCTGCAACCGTGAAGCTCCCCCAAGACTTCCTCGTAAGGATGCTGGACATGAATGACACCTTCGGTCCCTTGTTGAAGGGGCTGAGGTTGCGCGCCGGCTTCGGCCTCCGGCGGTTCGCGGCCCTGATCGACATGCCGGCCCCGAACCTGAGCGCCATCGAGCATGGGCGTCGCAACCCGCCGTCCGACCCGGCCAAGCTCAAGGAACTCGCCGTGGCGCTCGGCCTGGAGGAGGGATCGGAGGACTGGAGCCGTTTCTTCGATGCCGCCAGGCAGCAAGATTCCTGGCCGGCCGACGTGCGCCACCTGGCTGGCCGGCGGGTAGTGCCCGCCCTGCTGCGCACCATCGATAACCGCCAGCTGAGCGACGAGGAGATTGCTCAGCTCACCGAGGAAATCCGGCGCCGCCAAGGAGGGTGAGCCGTGCCGTTCGAGCGCCTGCCGACGTGTTCCGCCAGCTGACGGAGGAGCTGCGCCCCCGGTTGGCCCAGAATTCAACCAAGGCAGAACGGGACGGTGTAAGGCGACGTTAGGAGTTCCGAACACGAATGGGCCGGAGCGTCTTGTGGTCGGATCCATTCTGCTCCCCGGAGTCCGCATTATGGCACTGGACACATCCAATCCGCAACCGGCCGGGCAGCCTGCCGAACCCTCGGCCACAGGGACAGCCGGCTGGCAATACGTGCGCGACTTGCCGACGCCGCCCGAGGTGACTACCCTCATCGAAGCCAAGTGCCGTGGGCGGGGCTGGTGGTGGCGGTGGTGGCACAGGCGCTTGCTCGACCCGGCTACTGAGGATCTCAAACTCCAGTACCATTACGGCGGCAAGATCGTGGCCGTCATGAATACCGATCGCGGTCTCGTCGTGATCGCGGCGGGCGACGACTTCGACAGCCCGGCTCTGGCTAACTTGCGCGAACGCCTCCCTCCCGAAGTGTACCAACGGACTGCCCTCGAATACCTCCCGCCGTGGAACGACGACACCACTTATGTCTAGGCTGGGACGCCCATGAAGTGGAAGATTCCTCTCGTCGAGCGGTTCGTCGGAGGCATTGCTTGCCCTCGCCCGCTGGTGACTCTGCGGGTCGCCACGCCTTACGGGTTGCGCGCGATCCGATTCTGGTTCGATTCCGGCGCCGATTTGACGACGATCCCCGTTAGCTTGGCCAGGGAGCAGGGGATTGAGTTTGCCGAGTCGGAAGCGGCCCGAGGCACGGCAAGCGGGCTGGTCGGAAGGACCACCCGCTATCGAGGCTCGATTCGCGTACTTATCGCCGGGGAAGGCTTCGAGTGGCCGTGCGACTTCCTGGTGCCGCCGTCGGTGCCGCAAGGCATGGCCGTGAAGAAGTATGCCGTCCTCGGCCGTGCCGCGTTCCTCACCGCCTTCGCGGCGTGTATCGATGACGAGTATTTCTACGTGCAGCGCAGGTTTTTGGAGCGGCCCCTGTGGTATCGGCTGATCCGGCGGCTCTGGCCGCTCTTCCCGAAGCACCATGCGGCACGCGATCCGCTGTAGTCATCGAGCCGATCGCGGGCGATGCGGGTCTCGCCCTCACGGTTACGGCTTGTCCAGGCCCCACGTCGTCGTGTCCCAGACCTTCACGGTGCCGTCGCGGCTCGCCGTGGCCAGGCGCTGGCCGTCCGGACGGAACGATACGGCCACTTCGGAAGGGGACGCGGCTCGTTCAGACAGAACGTCTGAACGAGCCGCGTCCTCTTTCTTCGTCCCCTTTCTTCGTCCCGGTAATCAACGCAATTCGGCAGGGCGCAACGCATTCACCCGATATGGTAGAGATTGAGGCAGCTGTCGCCCATTACATTCCTGATAAGAAGGATGACACTGGGCTAAAGATGATGTGCGGCACCTGAAGCGCAAAGCACCCAGGCCAACCACCAGCAGGAGGATGCGGTCCAGATGTAGACTGTTGCCCGTCAAGTACACGAAGAATGAGTTCGCCATTTGACTTACACTGTGCAAAGGATGCCGGAATCTTGTCTTCCAAACAAGCGCCGGCAGTTTCTTCCGGGCGAACTCTTGCACAGCCGATTTCCGAACTG
>Ga0116217_10000787_pt1 | contig 31837 bp, 33 predicted proteins | sample Sb_taG_6_FD_89697 | JGI IMG/M metagenome (GOLD analysis project Ga0116217, IMG submission 89697) | Peat soil microbial communities from Weissenstadt, Germany - Sb_50d_4_PS metaG | ecosystem: Environmental > Terrestrial > Soil > Wetlands > Peat | place: Germany: Weissenstadt | collected 2010-09-21 | reverse complement strand
GGAGGTCACTCTGGCTGAGCGTGTCGTCGATGGTCAGGTTGCCGACGGCGGCACCGATGAACGAGTTCATGGCGAGCGGGTTCGTGACGGACGCGTTCACCTTGGCCAGCACGGCACGGAAGAAGGCGTCCTGACGCTGGATGCGGCTGAAGTCCGACAAGCCGTCGTACTCCCAGTAGCCGTTCGAGTTCATGTAATAGAGGTGCCGGCTGCGCACCAGCTGGAGGGCGGTCGTCCCGTTCACCACCTGGCAGCCCGTCGTGGTCACGTCCAACCCGGTGTACTGGTCCTTGACCTCGGTCGGGAAATCCATGGTGATGCCGCCCAGTGCGTTCACCATGCCCGAGAAGCCGGGGAAGTCCACCGACATGTAGTGGTTGACCGGGACGTCCAGGACGTGCTCCATGGTCTGCACGAGGAGGTCGGGGCCGGAATTGAACGCCGCGTTGATCCGGTTCATGCCCGAGATCCCGCTGACGTTGCCCGGGATGTCGACCCAGAGGTCCCGCGGGATGGAGAGGACGGTCACGGTCTTGGTGGAGGGGTCGAAACGGGCGACCATGGTGACGTCGCTGCGCTGGCCCCCCGCGTTGGCCTCGTCACCGAATGCGTTGACCTGCGTGGCGTTCGACACGAATGCCCTGGAGTCCGAACCGACGAGGAGGAGATTGAAAGGATTACCGGGCGGGGCCTCGGCAACGAGGTGCTTGGCGTGGATCTTCTTGATCTGGTCGAAGCGGTAGGTGGCGTAGACGTAGAGGCCCCCGACCCCGATGGCAGCGACCAGGACGATGAACGAGAGCGCGTACAGAGCGCGGCGCCGCCACCGGTGCCGGCGCTGCTGCTCCTTCTTGCGAGTCTTGCGGAGCTCGGCCTGGAGGTCGCCCCGCGACGGGGCCGACTCGGAGGGGACCTGGTCGGGGTCGAGCGGCTCCAGCGTCTCGCCGTCGTCGGGGGTCAAGAACCAGAAAATACCTGGCCGGGCGGTCCGGTAGCCTTCGCCGGTGCATTTCGACCTGCCAGACGAACTGCTCGAGCTCCGCGACTCCGTGCGGCGACTCGCCCAGGACAAGGTGAAGCCCAGAGCCCGCGCGATCGACAAGGACGGGGCCTACCCGACCGACCTCTTCGCGGCGTTCCGGGACGCCGGCCTGCTCGGGCTGTGCATCCCGGTGGCCTACGGGGGCTCGGGCGCGGGGATCCTGGGGCTCGCCATCGCGATCGAAGAGATCGCCAAGTACTCCAACACCGCGGCCCTGATGCTGCTGCTGACCCGACTGCCCACGGGTCCCGTCATGATCGCCGGCACCGACGAGCAGAAGCAGCGGTACCTGCCGGGGATCTGCGAGGGCACCCTGCGGGCGGCCTTCGGGCTCTCGGAGCCGCAGGCCGGCAGCGACGTCATGGGGATGCGGACCCGGGGCGTGCCCGATTCGGGGTCGGACGGCGGCTGGGTGCTCAACGGCACGAAGTGCTGGATGTCGGGCGTGCGCGAGGCCGACTGGTACACGGTCTTCGCCAAGACGAGCGACCCCGCCAGCCGGGCTCACGACTCGGTCACGGCATTCATCGTCGAGCGAGCATGGGGCGGGGTTGAGGTCGGTCGCACGGACCACAAGATGGGCGTGCGCGGGGTCGACACTGGGGAGCTCGTGCTGACCGACGTCCACGTGCCCGCCGAGAACGTGATCGGCGAGGTGGGCGGCTTCCGACTGGCCATGCTCGGCCTCAACGCCATGCGCCCGATCGTGGCCGCCCGCGGCATCGGGCTGGCCGAGGGCGCGCTGATGTACGCCACCGAGTACGTGCAGCAGCGGGCGGCGTTCGGCAAGACCATCGCGGATTTCCAGGGGATCCAATGGGAGATCGCCAAGTGCGCCGTCGACATTGAGGCGGCCCGGCTCCTCACCTACCGGGCCGCGGTGCTGGCCGACGAGGGCAAATTCACCAAGGAGTACGTCCCCTACCTCTCCATGGCGAAGTACCACGCCACGGAGCTGGCCGTCCGCGCCTCGTCGCTGGCCGTCCAGCTGCTCGGCGCAGCCGGCTACATGGAGGACCACCCGACCGAGCAGTGGTACCGCGACGCCAAGCAGCTGACCATCGTCGAGGGCACGTCGCAGGTGCAGCTGGGACTGATCGCCCGCGGCGTCCTCGACCGGGACCTGTGGTGGGACTGACCTGGCCCGAGATCCTCGCCCGGCTGTCGCGCCGTGAGTCCCTCACCACGGACGAGTCCGAGGGCGCGCTCGGTGTCGTCCTGGCCGGTGATGCCACGCCGGTGCAGGTCGGGGCCTTCCTCGCCCTCCTGCACGCCAAAGGGGAGACCGCAGACGAGGTGACCGGGCTGGCCCGGGCCATGGTCGACGCCGCCGTGCCCTGCCCTCTCGACCCGGGCGACCGCGTGGTGGTCGACCTGGTGGGCACAGGGGGCGACCGGCTGGCGAGCATCAACGTGACGACGCTGGCCGCCTTCATCACGGCGGGCAGCGGGGTGCCCGTGTGCAAGCACGGGAACCGGGCCGCCTCGTCGTCGGTGGGCACGGCGGACGTGCTCGAGGCCTTGGGGGTGGCCATTGAGATCGGGCCCGAGGGCGTCGCCCGTTGCGTCACGGAGGCTGGCATGGGCTTCTGCTTCGCCCAGCGCTTCCACCCCGCCATGCGCTTCGTCGGACCGGTGCGCAAGGAGCTGGGCGTGCCGACCGTGTTCAACTTCCTCGGGCCGCTCATCAACCCGGCGCGGACCAGGCACCAGCTCGTCGGCGTCAGCGACGCGACGATGGGGCCGATCATGGCGGGGGTCCTCGGGGCGACCGGCAGCCGCCACGCCATGATCGTGCACGCCGACGACGGCCTCGACGAACTGAGCGTGACGTCGCCGTCGAGCGTGCTGGAGGTGCGGGGCGACGGCTCGGGCGAGTTCGAGGTGAGCGACTGGCGCGTCGATCCGGCCGCGCTGGGGTTCGCCCCGGCCACCATGGCGGACCTGCGGGGCGGCGATGCGGCCTTCAACGCGCGGATCATCCGCTCGGTGCTCGAGGGTGAGCAGGGCGCCCGGCGCGACATCGGCCTCCTCAATGCCGCGGCGGCGCTCGTCGTGGCGGGCCGCGTCACGGACCTCGAGAGCGGAGTGGAGGCAGCGGCCGAGTCGATCGACAGCGGCCGGGCCGTCGCCGTGTTGGACGCGCTGGTCGCTACGTCGCAAGAAGCGCTGCGCCGGCAGACGGACTGATCCGCCAGGCGCGGCGCGGTGCGTGAGCCGCCGGATCCAACGCGGGCGAATCCGGGCGGCACAGCGCGATCACGCAGCCGCCGAAGCCGCCGCCGGTCATGCGGGCCCCGAGGACACCGGGCTCGGCGACGAGCTGCTCGACCAGTTCGTCGACGGCCGGCACGGAGACCCTGTAGTCGGCCGCCAGGCTGTGGTGTCCCTCGGTCATGACCGTGCCGAGGCCCACCAGGTTGCCCCGGGCGAGGAACTGCTCGGCGTCGCGCACCCGGGTGCACTCGGTGATCACGTGGCGGGCGCGCCGGCGCAGGACGGGATCGGCGAGCCCGCTGAGGTCGCCGAGCTCGCAGGCGCCGAGCTGCCGCCCGAGGATGGACGCGGCCCGCTCGCACTCGGCGCGCCGCGTGGCGTAGGGCGTCGTGGTCAGCAGTCGTGGCGTCTCGCTGTGCACAATCACGAAGGCGGCGTCGTCGGGGACGGGAATGTGCCGGGTCTCGAGGGTGGCGAAGTCGATGCGGAGCGCGTGGCCGGCGCGGGCGGCGGCGATGGTGAGCGGATCGAGCAGGCCCACGTGGGCACCCGCGCCGCGCTCGGCCTCCTGGCAGTCGCGGGCGAGCGCCACCGGATCGGGGTCGTGTCCGAGGGCGAGGAGCAGGGCGACCGAGAACGCCGCACTGGAGGACAGGCCGGCGCCGACCGGCAGGGTGCTGGTCACCCGGACGGTGCCGCCCGAGGGTTGGGGCTGCAGCCGGAGGAGCCCGGCCGCCAGGAGGGCCTCGGGGGGAACCGGGGCGGCGCCTCCCGGAGCGATCTCGAGCGGCTGGTCCGGGAACTGGTCCGAGTCGATCCCGACGAGGAAGCTGCCGGGCTTCGGCGTGAAGGTGACCTCGGTCGCCAGGTCGATGGCCATCGGCAGCGACAGGCCGCCGTTGTAGTCGGTGTGGTCGCCGATGATGGTGACTCGTCCGGGGGCGCGGGCCGTGGGCACGGGCCCAGCTTTGCGCAGGTGGGGCCGGCTTGACCGTCGTGGGCGGCACGGGTCACGATCCTGCGATGGCCGACCGGGGTGGACCGCTGAGCGGGATCAAGATCATCGAGCTGGCGGGCATCGGGCCGGCTCCCTATACGTGCATGATGCTCGCCGACGCCGGGGCCCAGGTCCTGCGGCTGGAGCGCGCCGCTCCGGGGGCCGTCGAGCGGGGCGCGGAGCAGCGCTCCTCGGGCGCCGGGCCCTACTGGGACCTGCTCAACCGGTCACGGCCGTCGGTCGGGGTCGACCTGAAGAACCCGGACGCCGTCGAGCTGGTGCTGGGGCTGGTCGAGCAGGCGGACGGGCTGATCGAAGGCTTCCGGCCCGGCGTGGCCGAGCGGCTGGGGGTGGGGCCCGAGGCGTGCTTCGCTCGGAACCGGCGCCTCGTCTACGGGCGCATGACCGGGTGGGGCCAGGACGGGCCCATGGCGCCGATGGCCGGGCACGACATCGACTACATCGCGATCGGGGGCGCGCTGTGGTCGCTCGGGCGGGCCGACTCGGCACCCGTGCCGCCCCTGAACCTGGTGGGCGACTTCGGCGGCGGCGGCATGCTGCTCGCCTTCGGCATGGTGGCGGCGCTGCTCGAGGCGGCGCGGTCGGGCGAGGGCCAGATCGTGGACGCCGCCATGGTGGACGGCGCGGCATCCCTGATGACGATGATCCATGCCTTCCGCCTGAACGGCCTGTGGAACGACCAGCGCGGGGCGAACATGCTCGACACCGGCGCCCCCTTCTACGAGGTCTACGAGACGTCGGACGGGCAGTGGATGGCGGTTGGAGCCATTGAGTCCCAGTTCTATGCGGCCCTGTTGGAGGGGCTGGGGCTGGCCGATGACGGGTCGCTGCCGGCGCAGATGTCGCGGGGGGACTGGCCGGCCATGAAGGAGCGGTTCGCCGCTGTGTTCCGGGCGAAGACGCGGGACGAATGGACCTCCATCTTCGACGGGAGCGACGCCTGCGTGGCGCCCGTGCTGTCCGCGTGGGAAGCCCACACGCACCCGCACAACGTGGCGCGGTCCACGTACATCGAGGTGGACGGGGCGGTGCAGCCGGGGCCGGCGCCGCGGTTCTCCCGCACCCCGTCCGTCGTGTCGAAGCCGCCATCACCGCCGGGTGCCGACACCGTGTCGGGGCTCGTCGAGTGGGGCGTGGACGAGAGCGTGGTGGTGAAGCTCCGCGGGTCGGGGGCGCTGAGCTAGGGGCAGGGCCCGTAGGGGTCGATCGGAGCGTCCGACGCGCCCGACAGGACCCACGAATTGGAAGCCTCGTTCATGTAGGCCGCGGGGCAGGCATCCGCGATGGCGATGACCGCCGAGGACGGGCAGGTGCCTTGCTCCGCGAGGCACGTCATGGCGTCGTGGCCCTCCGCGTAGCTGGGGCACTCGAGGGCGAAACTCTTGGCGGCGTAGGCCTCGAGGTAGGCCAGCGCGGCCGCGCAGCCCCACGCCGTGGCCTGACCGACCGCGGGCAGCGCGGCGGAAGTGGCAGGCTCCGGATCTGGCGCCGCGGTCGCGGTCGCGGTCGGAGGCGTCACTGACGGCGCGGGAGGAGATGGCGGCGCGGTGGGAGCGGTGGTCGTCGTGGTGGTGGGGGCGGGCGCGGATGGCGCCGGCGCGGGAGGAGATGGCGGCGCGGTGGGAGCCGTGGTCGTCGTGGTGGTGGGGGCGGCCGCCTCGGTCAGGGCGGCTCGCTGGGATCGTGGCCACGAGGTCCCGGGTCCGGGCGTCGCCAGCTGCGCCGCCACGATGGCAATGGTGCCGACGAGTACGAGGGGCAGGACCATGGCGGTGTGCCGATGTGTGGCGGAGGACAAGGCGGGTGCTCCTTAGCGGTGGGTTCGCCGATGAGGGTCTCGACAGGAGTCGAGCCAGACCGATACCCACTGCACCCTTACCCACGGCACCCCCGTTGAACGACGCCGAAAGAGGAATTTCCCGTGGAAACCCGCAGAACACCGCTCCAACGGGGATTGTCGCGGTGGGCGTTGCCGTATCGAGGAAATCTGAGAAGTTTCCGAGCGCGCTGAAACACGGAGGGCCGCTCCCTTCCGCGCCGCCACGGCCGTGGGTGTCGCTTCCGACGCCACGGTGGGGAGGATCTTTCGCAGCGGCGCGTCGTGTTGCGCCCAGCGTCGGCGCGCCGGGAGATCAGATCTTGACGACGGGGCAGGTGATGGTGCGGGTGATGCCCTCGATCTGCCCGATGTCCCGCACGACCATGCGACCGAGCTCGTTCATGGAGGCTGCTTCCGCGCGGGCGATGATGTCGTAGGGCCCGGTCACGCCCTCGGCCACGACGACGCCGTCGACGGTGTTGACCTGGTGGGCCACCTGGGCTGCCTTGCCGACGTCGGTTTGGATCAGGACGTACGCATGGACGGTCACGGCACACCGTACATTGGCGTGGTGGCGATGTCGCCGAAGATCGAGCAGTTCAAGGACATGGCTCGACAGGCCCAAAAGGACCTGTTCGACCAGAGCCAGCCGATCGGGCGGCTCTCGCTGGTGCAATGCGCGATGCTCGCCGGGGGCACCGCGGTGACCATCTCACTGGCGGGCTCGCTCTTCTTCTCCATCTCCCCGACCGCCGCCGACCACAAGGTGCTCCTCTACCTGCTCTTCACGCTGGCGCCCTTCGCGATCGTGTCGCCGCTGCTCGGCCCGCTCATCGACCGCAGCCGCGGTGCTCGGCGCCTCATGGTGGTGTCCTCCGCCATCGGACAGGCAGTGCTGTGCCCCCTCATGGCCACCCACATCCACAGCCTGCTGCTGTTCCCCCTGGCGTTCTTGGTGCTGGTGTGCTCGAAGCTCTACCTGGTGACCAAGGGCGCGCTGGTCCCGGAGATGGCGGCGTTGACCGGGCCGGACGAGGCGGGGGAGCAGGCCGGGTACGCGACGCTCAACGCCCGACTGACGCTGCTCGGCACCCTGGCCGGCTTCGTCGTCTCCGTGCCCGCAGTGATCCTCTACAAGCTGGGCGGCTCCCCGGCCGTCCTCGTCCTGGCCACGATCGTGTTCGTCGGGGCGGCGATCGCGGGCGCCCGGCTGCCGGTGCTCTCGGGGGGCAAGGGTGGCCAGCTGTGGACCGACAGGGAGACCCGCGTGCGGGAGTACGGCCAGCCCGGGGAGGCGCACGCGCGTGAGCAGGATCTCCTCCGCCTGCAGCCGATCGCCAACCCGGAGGTGATGCTCGGGCTCACCGCCATGTGCATCGTGCGCGGGCTCACTGGCTTCATGACCTTCATGCTGGCGTTCGGGCTGCGCCGCATGAAGGGCGTCGGCCTGTACTGGTACGGCCTCGTCCTGGCCAGCAGCGGCGTGGGGGCAATCATCGGGCTCGTCCTCGTGGGACGGTTACGCAAGCACATGACCGAGCAGCAGCTGTTGCTGTGCTCCCTCTGGCTCATCGCAGCCACCGCGGCCGGGTGCGCCGTCTGGGGCACGCTGCTCGCGCAGGTCGTGCTCGCCTTCATGGTCGGCTTGTGCGGGGCGGTGGCCCAGCCCTCCTTCGACGCCATGACGCAGCGCTACATACCCCTGTCCGCGCAGGGGCGGGCCTTCGCTCGCTTCGGCATGCGCCAGCAGCTCGTCTGGGTGGTGGGCTCGCTGATCCCCGTGATCATCGCGTTCACGCTCCCGCAGGGCGACGCCACGATGTCCGTGCTGGCCGCGCTCGGTGGCCTCTCCTACGTCACCGGGCGCCGCGCCGCGCACGCCCCGCGCGTTGCGCGCAGCGTCCGCGACATCCGCGATCTGGGGGATATGGGCCAGCCCGGGGGCTGAGCGCCCGGGTCTGAGCGGGGAGTCAGCTCAGCCGCTTCTCGAGTGTGTCGACCTGGTCGGAGAGCGCCTGGGGCAGCCGGTCGCCGAACTGGGCGTAGTACTCCCGGATCAGTGGCACCTCGGCGCGCCAACCCTCGGTGTCGACGCGGAGCAACTCCTCCATGTCGGCGGTCGAGACATCGAGGCCGGTCGTGTCGATGGCGTCGACGGTCGGGACGGCACCGATCGGCGTCTCAACCGCCGCCGCCTTGTCGGTGATCCGGTTGAAGATCCACTCGAGCACGCGCGAGTTCTCGCCGTAGCCGGGCCACAGCCACTTGCCGTCGGCGTCCTTGCGGAACCAGTTGACGTAGAAGATCTTCGGCAGGGCGTCGCGGTCGGGGGCTTCCGCTCCGATACGGAGCCAGTGCGCGAAGTAGTCCGCCATGTTGTAGCCGCAGAACGGCAGCATGGCGAAGGGGTCGCGGCGCAGGTTGCCCACCGCGCCGGCAGCGGCGGCGGTCGTCTCGGAGGCCATGATCGAACCGAGGAACACACCGTGCTCCCAGGCGTGGGACTGGAACACGAGCGGGACGATCGAGGCGCGGCGGCCGCCGAAGAGGATGGCGCTGATGGGAACGCCCTTGGGGTCCTCCCACTCGGGGGCGATGGCCGGGTCCTGCGCCGCCGGGGTCGTGAAGCGGGCGTTCGGGTGGGCCGCCGTCGTGCCCTTCTCGGGCGTCCACTCCTCGCCCTTCCAGTCGGTCATGTGAGCCGGGGGCTCGTCCGTCATGCCCTCCCACCAGATGTCGCCGTCGTCAGTCAGCGCCGTGTTGGTGAAGATGCAATTGCCGTCGAGCATGAGGATGGCGTTCGGGTTCGTATGCGTGTTCGTGCCCGGCGCCACACCGAAGAAGCCGGCCTCGGGGTTGATGGCGTAGAGGCGTCCGTCGGCACCGAACTTCATCCAGCAGATGTCGTCGCCGATCGTCTCCACCTTCCAGCCCTCGATCGAGGGGATGAGCATGGCGAGGTTCGTCTTGCCGCAGGCGGACGGGAAGGCGCCGGTGACGTAGCGGGTCTCGCCCTCGGGGGAGGTGAGCTTCAAGATGAGCATGTGCTCGGCCATCCAGCCGGTGTCGCGGGCCATCACCGAGGCGATGCGGAGTGCGAAGCACTTCTTGCCCAGGAGCGCGTTGCCGCCGTAGCCGGAGCCGAAGGAGACGATCTCGCGGGTCTCGGGGAAGTGGACGATGTACTTGTTGTCCGCGTTGCAGGGCCACGGGACGTCCGTCTGGTCCGGCTCGAGCGGGGCGCCTACCGAGTGCAGGCAGGGCACGAAAATGCCGTGCTCGCCGAGGACCTCCAGGGCGCCCGTGCCCATGCGGGTCATGATGCGCATGGAGACCGCGACGTAGGCCGAGTCCGTCAGCTGGACGCCGATGTGGGCGATGTCCGAGCCGAGTGGTCCCATGGAGAACGGGACCACGTACATGGTGCGGCCCTTCATGGCGCCCTTGAAGAGGCTGTCGAGGGTCTGGCGCATCTCGGCCGGGTCACACCAGTTGTTGGTCGGGCCGGCGTCGATCTCCTTCGCCGAGCAGATGAAGGTGCGGTCCTCGACCCGGGCCACGTCGCCCGGGTCCGAGTGGGCCCAGTAGCTGTTGGGTCGCTTGGCGTCGCTGAGCTTGGTGAAGGTGCCGGCGTCGACGAGCTCTCGGCAGAGCCGGTCGTACTCGTCGGCGGAGCCGTCGCACCACTCGATGCGGTCGGGCGTGGTCAACGCAGCGACTTCCTCGACCCAGGCGAGGAGTTTCGCGTTCTTGGTAGGCGCCATTTCGGGGGGATCTGCTCCTTCGTCCGGCCGGTTTCGGTGGAGTCCAATGCTAGGCATGTGACGTGGGATCCCCCAAACCTCGGCACCTGCCCCTCGCCGACGAAGACGAGGTCCTACAGCGTATCCGAGGCATAGTGGGAAACGGAATCGAGACGTTCGGACTGCGCGACGACGCCGCCGTGCTGGATGTTCCCGGTGGTGGGCCACTCGTGGTCTCGGTCGACAGCGTGGTGGAGGGCGTTCATGTCGACCTCTCCGTCTGCAGCCCGGGTGACGTGGGGTGGAAGGCCCTGATGGGCGCGCTGAGCGACCTGGCCGCCATGGGCGCCGCGCCCCTGGGGGCGCTGGTGGCGCTCTGCGTGCCGGGCGGTTCAGGCGAGGGCGAGCTGGCGCTCGGCGTGATGGCGGGCGTGGGAGAGGCCGCGGCGGCGAGCGGCTGCCCGGTCGTCGGGGGCGACCTGTCCGAGGCGGGGGAATTGACGGTCTCCGTCACGGTGCTGGGCACCGTCGAGAGAATCGGGCCGCCGGCCGTGCCGCGCTCCGGCGGGCAACCAGAGGACGTAGTGCTCGTGACCGGGCCCTGCGGCGGGTCGGCCGCCGGCATGCGCGCGCTGCGGGCCGGCACCGGCACCGGCAAGGCGTACACGCGGCCGGTGGCCCGGTTGCACGAGGGCGCGCTGGCCCGCAGGAGTGGGGTCCGGGCCATGATCGACGTTTCCGACGGACTGGCGTTGGACCTGCACCGGCTGGCCGACGCCTCCGGGGTCGGGTTCAGGCTCGAGTCGGTCCCCGTCGCCGAGGGGGCGACGCTCGACGACGCACTCGGGGGCGGTGAGGACTACGAGCTCGTGCTGGTCGGTGACGAAGAGGTGTCGGACCACCTGTGCAACGAGTTCGTGGCTGCAGGGCTCCGTCGGCCGTTCAGGCTGGGGTCACTGGTCGCCGATCCGACGGTGCGGCTGCTCGGTGCCGACGACCTTGCCCGCCTGGGGTGGCAGCATCGGGTGGGGTAGCCCTCGGGTTTCCGGACCCGGGCTTGATTATGCTCGTGAAGAGGGCGAATACGCCGGGGCGAAGGCGAGGTGGAGGCGACGGCAGTCCTTGTGGTGCTGTTCGGGGTGGGGTGTCTCGTGCTCTCGCCGTTCGCGTTCTACCAGATCATCACCAAGGCCGGATACTCGGGATGGTGGACGTTCGTCCCGTACACGCCTTGGATCATCGGGTTGTTCGGGCAGGTCGCGTTCAGGACCTTCGACACGAACCAGAGCATCGGGACCATCTTCGATCAGGTGACCTTCGGGTTCGTACTGACGATCCTGAGCGGCATCTTCGTCACGACGATGTTCTTCGTCTTCGCCTTCTCGAGCTGGCCGGCCCTGCAGGGCCGCCAGTACCCCCGCCCACAGCGCGCCGGGTTCACCACCCTTGGGCGTGGATCCTCGAACGGTCCGACGTTCCCGGTCGCTCCCATGGGACCGGCACCTGCGGCCGGCTCCGTGACGGGGGCCGAGGATGTCGCCATCGGTTGGCACCGCACGGGCGACCTGGGTTCGGGTGAGCAGGGGTACTGGGACGGACGGGAGTGGACAGCCCGAAGGCAGTGGAAGAACGGCGCATGGATCGACCTGCCGGTCGATGCGGTAGGCCCCGTCGGCGGCGGGACGACCGAGGACGGCTAGAGCGGCGTCAGCTGGTGGCGCTGGTCTCGTGCGTCCGGCGTAGCGGCTTGGTCACCTTGCCGGCCCGGATGCACGAGGTGCACACGTGCAGCCGCTTCGGTGCGCCGTCGACCAGCACGCGGACCCGCTGCACGTTGGGGTTCCACCGCCGCTTCGTGCGACGGTGCGAGTGGCTCACGTTCATGCCGAACGAGGGCTTCTTGCCGCAGATATCGCACACAGCTGCCATGGGGTGAACCTTCCTGAGGGAGGCCGCGGTCGACGGACACGCAGGCCTTCACGAACGGCTCAAAGGTTAGCATCCCCTGCCATGACCTCCCCGGCGACCCTGGGCGCCGACGACCTGCGTGCCGTAATGGTGGGGTACCGGGATGCGCTCCGCCTGCACCAGACCGACATCAACCGGCTGAACGTCTACCCCGTGCCCGACGGGGACACCGGCACGAACATGGCGCTCACCCTGGAGGCCGTGGTCAGCGAGCTGGAGGGCGTCGAGGCTGGCGCCGGGCTGGCCGAAGTCTGCAAGGCGATCGGGCACGGGTCGCTCATGGGGGCGCGGGGGAACTCGGGCGTCATCTTGTCCCAGCTCCTGCGGGGCATGGGCGAGCGCGTGCAGGCCGCCGGGGGCTCGGGCGTGGAGCCGCAGCTGCTGGTGGAGGCCATGGCCCACGCCTCCGACCTGGCCCGGCGCGCGGTCGTGCGCCCGGTCGAGGGGACGATCCTCACGGTCGCCGCGGCCGCGGCTGCCGGGGCGGAGGCGGCGAGTGACGACTCGGGCCTCCTGGGCGTGGTGGAGAGCGCCCGGAGCGAGGCCGCCGACACCCTGGCCCGGACGCCCGAGATGCTCCCCGTGCTCGCCCAGGCCGGTGTCGTGGACGCCGGCGGCGCTGGTTTCCTCCTCCTGCTCGATGCATTCCTCCTCGTGCTCGACGGCAGGCCGCTGCCCGAACCCTCTGGTGTGGACGCCCCCGACCTTTCGGCGCTGAACGGGGGCTGGGGCACCGAGGGAGGAGCCGGTGAGGGCGCCGGGGACTGGACGCACGCGGTCGGCGACCTGCGCTTCGAGGTGATGTACCTGCTGGCGGCACCCGACGACTCCATTGAGGCCTTCAAGGACGTGTGGGCCGGCATCGGCGACTCCATCGTCGTGGTCGGCGGCGACGGCCTGTGGAACTGCCACATCCACACGAACGACATCGGCGCGGCCATTGAGGCCGGCGTGCTCGCGGGGAAACCCGAGCGCATCCGGGTGACGGACCTGGACGAGCAGGTCGAGGAGGAGCGCTGGGTCCGCGAGGCGGCCGGTTCGCCTGGCGCGGGACCCAGCATGGAGGGCGTGGGCCCGGTGCCGACGACGGGCGTCGTGGCCGTGGTCTCGGGCGACGGCATCGGGCGTATCTTCCGCTCCCTCGGCGTCCACCACCAGGTCGTCGGTGGGCAGACGATGAACCCCGCCACGGCCGACCTCGTCAAGGCCGTGGAGTCGGTCCCCTCCGACGAAGTGGTGATCCTGCCCAACAACAAGAACATCAGGGCCGTGGCGGAGCAGGTCGACAGGCTCAGCGACAAGACGGTGCGCGTCGTGGCCACCGGCTCCATCGTCGAGGGGTTCGCCGCGCTGCTGGCCTACGACCCGGCGGCCGGCGCCGAGTCCAACGTGGCCTCGATGACGGAGTCGGCGGCCCGGGTCGTGCCGGCCGAGGTCACCCGGGCGGTACGGGATTCGCTTACCGACGCCGGCGAGGTGCACGAGGGCGACTTCATCGGCATCTCGCGCGACGGCGTGGTCGCCATCGCCGACAACCCCGTCGTGTGCACCCGGCTGCTGCTGAGCCGCCTGCTCGAGCCGATGCACGAGCTGGTGACGCTCATTGAGGGCGAGGGCGCGCGCGTGGCCGACACGAGGCGGATTGAGGAATGGCTCTCCGAGGAGTACCCCGACGTGGCGCTCGAGGTGCACCAGGGCGGCCAGCCCCTCTACCCGTACCTGCTGGGGATTGAGTAGCGGCCGCACACTCCGCGACCTGAGCATGCGGCCCATCTCCGTGCTCGAGTCGGTGTCGGAGCGCAAAGCCGGCCGCCTGGCGGATTTCGGCGTCGAGACCGTCCTCGACCTGGTGACCACCTACCCCCGCCGCTACATCGACCGCACTCGCCAGGCCGACGTCTCGGGGCTCCAGGTGGGTGACGAGGCCGCCGTGCTGGCGTCTGTGCAGTCCGCGCGGTCCCGGCGGGCCCGCAACGGCCGCGCCGTGGTCGACCTCGTGGTGCAGGACGAGACCGGCCGGCTGGCCGTCGTCTTCTTCAACCAACCGTGGCGGGCCAAGCAGCTCGAGGCAGGCACCGAGGCGATCTTCTTCGGGAAGGTCGGCGAGTACCGGGGGACGCGCCAGATGGTGAACCCGGTGGTCGACGTGGTGGCCGGCGTGACCCCGGGGCGGCGGACGCTGCGCATCCTCCCGGTGTACCCCGCGTCGGCCAAGGCGGGGCTGACGTCATGGGAGATCGGCGAGTGCATCGAGGAGGCGCTCCGGCGGGCAGGCGAGTTCGTGGACCCGCTGCCCCCCGAATGGCGGTCGTCGCTCGACCTTTGGGGCCGGACCGAGTCCTTCGGGGCCATCCACCTCCCCGAGTCGCTCGACGTTGTCGTGCCGGCCCGGCGCCGCCTGGTGTTCGACGAGCTCTTCCGGTTGCAGCTCGCCCTCGTGCTGCGGCGGCGGGCCTTCGAGGTCAACGCCCGCGCCCTGCACCACGACGTGTCGCCGCGCGAGATCACGGGTGCCGTGACCGACACGCTCGTGGCGCGCTTCCTGGCCCGCCTGCCCTACGAGCTGACGACGGCCCAGCGCCAGGCGCTGGCGGTGATCGTCGCCGACATGGCCGGCCCGTTCCCCATGCACCGCCTCCTCCAGGGCGACGTGGGGTCCGGCAAGACCGTCGTCGCGCTGGCTGCGGTGCTGGGTGCGGTGCAGAGCGGGCACCAGGGCGCGCTGATGGTGCCGACCGAGGTGCTGGCGGAGCAGCACTTCTCGGCCGTGCGCGCCCTGCTGGGCGACCTGGAGGGCCCCGGGGGGATGGCCGGCGGGGAGGTGCGGGTGGAGCTGCTGACCAGCCGGGTCAAGGGGAAGGCGCGCACCGCCGTCCTGGCGGGGCTGGCGTCGGGCGACGTGGGCATGGTGGTGGGGACCCATGCGCTGCTGACCGAGGAGGTCGGGTTCGCGTCGTTGGGTGCCGTCGTGATCGACGAGCAGCACCGCTTCGGTGTGGAGCAGCGGGCGACGCTGCGGTCCAAGGGGGCCGACGGCGACCCCGACCTGCTGGTGATGACGGCCACGCCGATCCCGCGCACGGCCGCCATGGTGATCTTCGGCGACCTCGACCTGACGACGCTCGACGAGCTGCCGCCCGGCCGGATCCCGGTGACGACGGTGTGGCTGCCGGGTGAGGAGCACGCCGGCCAGGCCTGGCAACGCGTGCGGGAGGAGGTGGCGGCCGGCCACCGGGCCTTCGTCGTGTGCCCCCTCGTCTCGGAGTCGGTGCGTGTGGAGGCCACGTCGGCCACCGAGGAGTTCGAGCGGCTGGCGGCGACGGACCTCGCCGGCCTCCGGGTGGGGCTCATGCACGGGCAGATGGCGGCCGCGGCACGCGAGGAGGTCATGGACCGCTTCCGCACGGGCGACCTCCAGGTGCTGGTGGCCACGACGGTCATCGAGGTCGGGGTCGACGTGCCCGAGGCGACCGTCATGGTCGTGGAGAGCGCGGACCGCTTCGGGATCGCCCAGTTGCACCAGCTGCGCGGGCGCGTCGGGCGCGGCTCCGCACCCAGCTGGTGCTTCCTGCTCGGGGGTGAGGAGGAGAACGAGCGGCTGGCGGCCGTGGCGGGGTCGACGGACGGGTTCGCGCTGGCGGAGGCGGACCTGCGGCTCCGGGGCGAGGGCACGCTCCTGGGCGCCCGCCAGAAGGGGCAGAGCGACCTCCGGCTGGCCTCGCTGAGCGACCCCGGCGACGTCGCCCTCCTCGCCGAGGCGCGCCGGGTGGCCGAGGCGGTCGTCGACGAGGACCCCCAACTCGGGGCGCACCCCGACCTGGCCGACGAGGTCCGCCTGCTGCTGAGCGAGGACGAGGGCGAGTACCTGTTCAAGAGTTAGGTTCGCCGGCGCCGGTCCGCCGTAGGGTGGTGCGGATGCGGGTCATCGGAGGCCGGAGCCGCGGACGGCGGCTGGCCGCCAAGCTGCCCGGGTCTGTGCGACCGACGTCGGACCGGGTGCGTGAGTCCATCTTCGACATCCTCGGCTCGCAGGGCGGCGTCGAGGGCCTGCGGGTGGTCGACCTGTTCTGCGGGAGCGGCGCGCTCGGCGTCGAGGCTCTGTCGCGGGGAGCTGCCTCGGCCACCTTTGTGGACCTCGACCCCGCCGCGCTCGCCGCCGTGCGCCAGAACCTCGACGCGGTGGGCCTGAGCGACGAGCCCGCCACACTCGTGCGGGCGTCGTTGCCCGGCTGGCTGGAGGGCGGTTCCGCCGGGTCGTTCGACCTCGCGCTCTGCGACCCCCCGTACGACTTCGAGGAATGGCCGGCACTCCTCGGCGCGTTGCGGGCCGACCTCGTCGTCATGGAGTCGTCATCACCGGTCGTGCTCGCCGGGGACTGGGTGGTCGCGAGAGAGCGCCGGTACGGCGGTACGCTCGTCACCGTGGCTCATCGCAGCGGTGCCGGCTCGTGAAGGTCGGCCTCTTCCCAGGGTCGTTCGACCCCTTCCACAACGGGCACCTCGAGATCGTCGAGCGCGCCAGTCGCCTCTTCGACGAGGTCGTCGTCGCGGCGTTGCGCAATCCCCAGAAAGGCAAGCCGCTCTTCGATCTCGAGGAGCGCGAGGCCATGCTCAAGGAGGTGGTGGCGCACCTGCCGTCGGTACGCATCGTCTCGGTGTCGACGCTGCTGGTCAACGTGGCGCGCGATGTAGGCGCCTCGGCGATCGTGCGGGGCCTGCGCGCCGTGTCGGACTTCGAGACCGAGATGCAGATGGCCCAGATGAACAACCACCTCTCGGGTGTCGAGACGATCTTCATCCCGACGAGCTCGAAGTACTCCTTCGTCGCATCGAAGCTCGTCCGCGAGGTGGCGCGTTTCGGTGGTGACGTGTCGGCGTTCGTGCCGCCGGTGGTGGCCCAGCACCTGGTGGCCAAGTACGAGCAGGAGCAGACGGAGAGGGGTGGGGACGGGTGAGCGACCAGTTCCTCGATGTCGACGAGGAGCAGCCGGTCGAAAAGGTCGGGATCGAGTCGATCCTCAACCGGCTGCTGGACCTCATGGCGACCGCCAAGTCGATGCCGCTGTCGTCCTCGGTGATGGTCTCGAGGGAGGAGGTGATCTCGCTCGTGCAGTCGGCGCTCGAGTGCCTGCCCGACGAGCTCCGCCAGGCGCGCTGGCTGCTGCGCGAGCGGGAGGAGTTCATGGCCGAGCGCAGCCGCGAGGCCGGGGCGCTGATGGACGAGGTCCGGGCGCAGGCCGAGCACATGGTGCAGCGGACCGAGATCGTGCGCCAGGCCAACTCGGTGGCCCAGCGCATCCTCGACGACGCCAACGAGGAGGCGCGTGCGCTGCGTCACCAGTCCGAGGACTTCGTCGACACCAAGTTGGCGGGCATGGAGATCGTGCTGGACCGCCTCACCCGTACGGTGCAGGCCGGCCGGGCGCGGCTGGCCGCCCCGCTGGTGGAGGCCGCGACCGAGGACGAGGGAGCCGGGACGGAGGAGGACGGCTTCTTCGACCAGGACCAGCGGTAGTGGGCGCCGACCCCTTCGTCGTCCACGTGGCGCGGCTGCGCCGCTCGCCCGGGCAGGTCGCCCACGAGGTGCGCCGGGGCGAGGTCGCCCTGGCCGGGCCGCTCGACGAGGCCGGCATCGACCCCGGCCGGAGCGTGGTGCCCGCCGGCGCCGAGGCCGAGTGCGACGTCATGCTCGTCCCCTTCGCGGGTGGGATCGACGTCGACGGGACGGTCAGTGCCCCCTGGGTGGGGATCTGCCGTCGCTGTGCGGAGCCCGTCTCGGGGGAGCTGCGCATCCACGTGCACGAGCGCTACGCCGACGCCCCGCTCTCGGGGCCGTCCGACGAGGAGATCTACCCGATCGTCGACGACGACATCGACCTCGGCCCCCTGGTGCGCGACGCCCTCGTGCTCGAGCTGCCGATGGCGCCCCTGTGCCGGCAGGATTGCGCCGGCCTGTGCCCCCGGTGCGGGGCGGACCTCAACGAGGGCGCCTGTGGCTGCGTTGCCCCACGCGATCCCCGGTGGGCTAACCTCGACGTGCTCCGGTAGCCGGCTCCTTTGCGACCGGCGCTGTCTGGGAGCGCCCCGAACCGATCGTTGGAGACCCTCCATGGCTGTCCCGAAGAAGAAGAAGTCCAAGGCCAAGGGCCGCAGCCACCAGGCCGCGGCGTGGCGGCTCGGCCGGCCGGCCCGCAGCGTGTGCCCGCACTGCCAGGCGTCCAAGACGCCGCACGTCGTGTGCCCCAGCTGCGGCTGGTACAAGGGGCGCCAAGCGGTCGAGGTCGACTGACTTGAGTCGCCGGGGCGAGCGTCCGTCCCTCGAGACGCTGGCCACCCTCCCCGTCGCCGTGGACGCCATGGGCGGCGACAAGGCTCCGGGTGAGATCGTCGAGGGCGCCCGCCGGGCCGCTGACCAGCACGGCGTGGGGATCGTGCTGGTGGGACCGCCCGACCAGGTCGGCGACACGCAGGGCCTGGAGCTCGTGGCCTGCACCGAGGTCATCGGCATGGACGAGGACCCCGCAGGTGGTGTGCGCCGCAAGAAGGACTCCTCCCTGGTGCGGGCCGCCGAGCTCGTGCGCGACGGGAAGGCGTCCGCCATGGTCTCGGCCGGCAACACGGGGGCGACGATGGCCGCCGCGCTGCTCCGCATGGGCCGCCTGCCCGGTGTCGTGCGGCCCTGCATCGCCACACCGTTGCCGCGCCTCGGCCGGACCCCGGCGGTGTTGGTCGACGCCGGCGCCAACGCCGAGTGCACGGCCGCCATGCTGGTGCAGTTCGCGCAGATGGGCGCCGCCTACGTGTCCGCCCGCTTCGGCACCGAGTCGCCGACGGTGGGGCTCCTGTCGATCGGTGAGGAGCCCACGAAGGGCACGTCCCTGGTCAAGGAGACCCACGGGCTGCTGGTGGAGGCGGCCGGGCAGGGCTTCGAGTTCGTCGGGAACCTCGAGGGTCGCGACCTGCTGCCCTCGCCGGCCGACGTGATCGTGACCGACGGGTTCACCGGCAACGTCACGCTCAAATCCCTCGAGGGCTCGCTGCGGTTCCTCTTCGACACCATGCTGGGCATCTTCGGGACCGACGATGCCACCAGGGACGCGGCCCAGGTGCTGCTGCCGCACCTGCTCCCGCTGGCAGCCGAATTCGAGCCCGAGAACACCGGCGGGGCCATGCTGCTGGGGACCGACGGCGTGTGCGTGATCAGCCACGGGTCGTCCAACGCGACGGCCATGATGAACGCCGTGCTCGTGGCGCACGAGTGTGCGACGCGGGGCCTGGCGGACCATGTGGCGGCCGCCGTGCGCCCGGCCGAAAGAGCGTGAAAAGACCAGTTCAGAGCGTATAAACGGGCATTCACGCTCTCACAACGCGTACACTGGTCGGCGTGCCAGCCGAAACCCACACCAACCAGGGTCCACTCGACCGCAACGGGGTCTTCGAGCTGATCCGGGACCAGCTGGCCGACATCTTGGAGACGGACCCGTCATCGATCACCGAGGGTGCCTCCTTCGTGGAGGACCTCGATGCCGATTCCCTGGCCCTGATTGAGCTCGTTGAAGCCCTGGAAGAGGAGCTGGGGGAGCGGACCGTCGGGTTCCGCATCGACGACGAGGATCTCGAGGACCTGCGCACGGTCCGGGACGCTGTTGACTACGTCTACGCCAAGCTCGAGGCGGGTTGACGCCGGTGCTGAGGGGGCGGCCGTACTGGCCGAGCGACTTGGCCATACCTTCGTCGACCTGAGCCTCCTTCAGCACGCCCTGGCGCACCGGAGCTGGTGCGGGGAGCAGGAGGGCGGCGCGCCGTCCAACGAGCGCCTCGAGTTCCTGGGCGACGCCGTGCTCGGTCTGATCGTGGCCGGCCACACCTACGAGCGCTTCCCCGACTTCGCCGAGGGGAAGCTGGCCAAGGTCCGCTCCGCCGTGGTCAACGCACGCGTCCTGGCCGAGGTGGCCGGGCGGCTGGGTGTGGGTGAGGTCCTCCTGCTCGGCCGGGGCGAGGAGGGCTCGGGCGGCCGCACCAAGGCCTCCATCCTGGCCGACGCCTTCGAGGCCATTCTCGGGGCCGTGTACCTCGACGCCGGCTGGGAGGCCTCCCGGCAGCTGGTGCTCCGTGAGCTGGGGGAGGCCATTGAGCGGGCGGGCGAGGAACCCGACGACTTCGACCACAAGAGCCGGCTCCAGGAGAAGGCGGTACGCGACGGCGAAGGGACACCCCGCTATCAGGTGGTGGGGTCCGGGCCGGACCACGACCGGGCCTACGTGGCCGAGGTGTTCCTGGGCGGGACCCCTCGGGGCACCGGCGAGGGGCGCTCCAAGAAGGACGCGGAGCAGGCGGCGGCCCGGGCGGCCTGGGAGGAGCTGAGCGGTGCCTGAGCTGCCCGAGGTCGAGACCCTGCGCCAGGACCTGGCACGTGAGGTCGTCGGGCGCAAGATCAAGGCCGTCTCGGTGGCCAACGGGCGCTCGGTGCGCCGGCACGCCTCGGCCAAGCACTTCCGCGCCCTGCTGGAGGGCCGGACGATCAAGACGGTGGGGCGGCTGGGCAAGTACTTGCTGCTCACGCTCGACAGCGCCGACACCCTGGTCGTCCACCTGGGGATGAGCGGCCAGCTGCTGCGGGTGAAGTCGGCGAAGGACCCCAAGCCCAAGCACACCCATGTCGTCATCACCTTCACCCAGGGCGGCGAGCTGCGCTACGTCGACCCCCGCACGTTCGGCGAGCTGTTCGTCTCGACGCCGCCGCTCAAGGCCGACGGGACACCGCTCAGCCCGGTCTCGGGGACGGCGGGCGGCGACGGCGGAGCCATCCGCAAGGCGATCCCCGAGCTGGCGCACCTGGGCTTCGACCCAATCGAGGACCTCATGAGCTGGGACCGCTTCGGCGCGCTGCTGCACCAGCACCACGGCGGGATCAAGGCGCTCCTCATGGACCAGAGCTTCACGGCCGGCATCGGGAACCTCTACTCAGACGAGATGCTCTACCAGGCCGGCCTGCGGTATGACCGGGCCGCGGACTCGCTGTCGGCCACCGAGGTGCGGCGGCTGTACCGGGCCATCGTCGAGACGTTGGCCGACGCGATCAAGCACCGGGGCTCCTCGTTGGCCGACGAGCAGTACCGCGACCTGTTCGGCGAGCTCGGCGACTTCCAGGGTTCGCACCAGGTCTATGACCGCGAGGGCCAGCCCTGCCGCCGCTGCCGCAACACCATCGTCCGGGTCAAGGCCGGCGGCCGCTCGACCTTCTTCTGCGAACACTGCCAGGTTTAGGCCCCCGGTGCGGGTTGGCAACCCGATAGGGTCGCCCTGAATGTTCCTGAAGTCGCTCAGCATGAAGGGCTTCAAGTCCTTCGCAGACCCGACGGTGCTGGAATTCGAGCCCGGGATCACGGTCGTGGTCGGTCCCAACGGGAGCGGCAAGTCCAACGTCGTTGACGCGGTCACGTGGGTGCTCGGCGCCCAGGGTCCCCGCTCGCTCCGTTCCGCCAAAATGGAGGACGTCATTTTCGCGGGGACCTCGTCGCGGCCCCAGCTGGGCCGGGCCGAGGTCTCGCTCACCATCGACAACTCGTCGGGCAAGCTGCCGATCGATCTGGCCGAGGTCACCATCACCCGGACGCTGTTCCGCTCGGGCGACAGCGAGTACGCCATCAACGGCGCGCCGTGCCGGCTGCTCGACATCCAGGAGCTGCTCAGCGATTCCGGCGTCGGCCGCCAGCAGCACATGATCATCGGCCAGGGCCAGCTCGACACCGTGCTCAATGCGCGCCCCGAAGACCGGCGGGCGATCATCGAGGAGGCCGCGGGGGTGCTCAAGCACCGCCGCCGCCGGGAGCGGGCCGAGCGCCGGCTGGCCGCCACGGCGGAGAACCTCGAGCGGCTGGGCGACCTCGTGCGCGAGGTCCGGCGCCAGATCCGCCCCCTGGAGCGCCAGGCCGCCGCCGCCCGCTCGCACGACACGGTTGCCTCCGAGCTGCTGGCCGTGCGCCGCTGGCTGGCCGGCTCCGAGCTGGCCGACCTGACGGCCCGCCGCCGGGCCGCTGCGCAGAGCCTCATGGTGTGCCGTGACGAGGAGCGCGAGCTGCACGACGCCCTCGAGAGGCTGGACGCCGAGGCCACCTCCACCACGGCCGAGCTGTCGTCGCGCCGTGAGGAGGACCTGGCCAACGCGCTCGGCCGGGTGCAGGGCCTCGTCGAGCGCGCCCGGGGAACGTCGGCCCTCCTACGCGAGCGGGGGCGGGCAGTCGTGGCCGCGCTGGACGCGGCGGCCGATGTCGACGTTGTCTCGACGCTCGAGGCCGAGGGCGCCCGCCTGGCCAGCGAGCTGGCAGCGGCCGAGGCGGACCAGACGGCGGGCGGGGCGCCCGAGCGGGCGGAGCTGGAGGCGGCGCAGGCGGCGCTGGACGAGGAGGAGGCGGCACTGCGGGAGCGTTGGTCGGCGGTCCTGGGCGAGGACGCGCCCGACGAGGCGATCGCCCGGGTCCGCGGCCGCAAAGAGCTGGTGGCCCGCGCCGCCACACGGGAACAGCAGGACATGGACGCCCTGGGCACCCGCGTCGTGGCGCTCGAGCAGCGCGCCGCGGGTGCGGCCGTGCGGGCCGACCTCCTGACGAAGGCGGCCGACGAGCTCGAGCAGGCCACGGCCGGGCTGGAGGCCGAGCTGGCCGCCCGCGCGGCGGAGCTGGAGGTGGCCGCCCGTGCCGCCGAGACGTCCCAGGCATCGGCGGACGAGGCCGAGGAGGGTCGCTTCCGCACGGCGGCCCGGGCCGAGGCGCTCGAGCGGGCGTTGTCGGACCTGCAGGGCGCAGGTGGGCGCGAGCTGCTCCGCCACGTCGACGGGGTCGTGGGCTCGCTGGTCGACCTGGTCGAGATCGACGACGGGTGGGACGCCGCGTTCGAGGCTGCGGCGGGCGCCGGGGTCGCCGCCGTCGTGGTCGACGGCCGCCGCTCCGCCCAAGCGGCGCTCGCCACGCTGCGGGAGCGGGGCGTCACCGGCGCCGTGCTGGCGCCGCGGCACGCCGGCGGCACGGGTGCCGCCGCGGCGACGGCAGACTCGCTGCCACCGGGCAGCAGCGCCGAGCCGGTGCGCGCCCACGTCCGGGCGCGCCAGGGCGGGACGGTGGCCGAGTCGGTGCTCGACACGCTGGTCGGCCGCGCCGTCCGCGTCGACGGCTGGGAGGAGGCGATCGACCTCTCGCTGGCCCGCGACGACCTGGTGGTGGTGACGCCTGAGGGCGACCGCTTCGCGGCCACCGGGTGGCGGGTGCGCTCGGGCACGGGCGTCGTCACCGCAGCGGCCGTCGAGGAGGCGCGGCGCAAGGCAGACGAAGCCGCTGCAGCCGCCGAGCTGGCGCGGGCGAACCTCACCGAGTCGCGTATCGTGCTGGCCCGCGCCCGGGACGCCCGTGCCGCGGCCGAGCGCGCCGTCGACCGGCACGGCTCGGCGTGCGAGACCGGGCGGGCCGACACGGAGCGGGCCGCCGAGGAGCAGCGTCGTCTGACCGGCGAGCTCGAGGAGGCCCGCGCCGCGGTCACCGACGCGCAGAAGCGGCTGTCCGACGTGACGGCCGAGCAGGCGCAGCTGGCCCGATCCCTCCCCGAGCTCGAGGAGGCCCTCACTGCCTGGCGTGCGCTCGTGGAGCGGCGGGCAGAGGTGACCAGGCGACGCCAGGAGCTCGAGGTGAGCGTGGCGGGCATCGCCGAGCGCCGCCGCGTGCTCGCCGAGCGGCAGGCCGAGGTGGAGCGGCGCCTGCAGGGCCATGCCGAGGAGCGGGCTACCGCGGCGACCCGGCGCCGCCGGCTGGAGTCGGAGGGCGCCGCGCTGGGCCGCCTGGAGGCGCTCGTCCAGCACGAGCACGCGCGCCTCGACGGCATCTTCGAGTCGCTGCGCCACGACTACCAGGATCAGGTGGACGCCGTCCGAGCGGGGGGCCAGAAGCTCGAGCAGCTGCGCCAGGACCGCCACACCACCGAGCAGCGCCTCGATGCGGTCCGCACCCGCACCCGGACCCTCGACCTCGAGGCCAACGAGGTCGACCTGCGGACCGAGGCCCTCGTCGAGCACGTGCAGCGCGACCTCGGCGCGGTGCCCGACGACCTGGTCGGGCTCTCGGAGCCCGAGGCGCCCGAGGGCACCACGCTGACCCAGCACGCCGAAGAGCTGGAGCGTAAGTTGGTCGCGCTCGGCCCGGTCAACCCGCTGGCGCTCGAGGAGCTCTCGACGCTGGAGGAGCGGCACAAGGAGCTCGAGGCACAGGTGGACGACGTGCGCGGGGCGCGCCGCGAGCTGCACGAGGTCGTGCGTACGCTCGACCACGAGATCATGACGTCGTTCGCGGCGGCGGCGGCCGACGTCAACGAGCACTTCTCCGCGCTGGTCGCCATGCTGTTCCCCGGCGGCACCGGGCGCCTGGTATTGCTCGATCCCGACGACCTGCTCAACACCGGCGTCGAGATCGAGGTGCGCCCGGCCGGACGCAACGTGCGCCGGGTCTCGCTGCTCTCGGGCGGTGAGCGCTCGATGGCCGCGCTGGCCTTCCTCTTCGCCGTCTTCCGCAGCCGACCCTCGCCCTTCTACCTGATGGACGAGGTCGAGGCCGCGCTGGACGACGTCAACCTCAGCCGTTTCCTCGCCCTGGTCCATGAATTCCGCGACGAGGCGCAGCTGCTCATCGTCAGCCACCAGAAGCGCACCATGGAGACGGGCGACGCGCTCTACGGGGTGACGATGGCCCCGGGCGGTTCCTCGCAGGTGATCAGCCAGAAGGTCGAGAAGGAGCCCTCGCCGGCATGATCGGCACGATCATCATCATCGTCATCGTGGTGGCCATCCTGGCGGTGGTCGTCGGGGGGATCGCCGCCACCCGCTCCCGACGGCGGTCGGGCGTTGGGACGACCGCACCGCCGTCGGCGCCACCGACGCCACCACCACAAGAGCCGCCCGAGACGGCGGCTCCTCCCGAGGCTCCCGAAGTGCCGCCCACGTACCGGAGCCGCCTGGGCGGGGTGCGCGGGCTGTTCAGCGGGGCGGTCTCCGCCCTGCGCTCCGGGCGCATCGATGCGGCGACCTGGGACTCCCTGGAGGAGGCGCTCATCCGCGCCGACGTCGGCGTCGCCACCACGACCGCGTTGCTCGATGACCTCCGGACCAAGGTACAGAGCAAGCAGATCAACAGCGGCGACGACCTGCTCGAGGCTCTCGGCACGTCCATCCGCGATCTCCTCGACCATGCGGGGTCGCGGGAGTTGCGCTTCGACGGCCGAGCCGGGGAGCCCGACGTGTGGCTGTTCGTCGGGGTCAACGGGGTCGGCAAGACGACGACCATCGGCAAGCTGGCCCGGCACCAGTCGGCCGCCGGCCGTTCCGTGCTGCTGGCCGCGGGCGACACGTTCCGGGCGGCCGCCGCCGACCAGCTCGCCATGTGGGCCGAGCGCACCGGCACCGAGATCGTCCGGGGGGCCGAGGGCGCCGACCCGAGCGCGATCGTGTTCGACGCCGTGCAGCGTGCCGCCGCCCGGGGCAACGACCTCGTGCTCGCCGACACGGCCGGGCGCCTGCACACGAAGGTGAACCTCGTCGAGGAGCTCAAGAAGATCAAGCGCGTGGCCGACCGCGACCCGGGCAACGTCACCGAGGTCCTCCTTGTCCTCGACGCCACGACCGGCCAAAACGGGCTCGCGCAGGCCCGACAGTTCGCCGACGCGGTGGATGTGACGGGGATCGTGCTCACCAAGCTCGACGGCACGGCCAAGGGTGGGATCGTCATTGCCGTCCAGCGCGAGCTCTTCGTGCCCGTCAAGCTCGTCGGCCTCGGAGAGGGGCTCGACGATCTGGTCGACTTCGACCCCGACGAATTCGTCGACGCGCTGCTCGCCGCCGACTGACCATCCGACCCGAGAGGAGGCGCCCGTGGGCTCCCTGACCGATCAGCAGAAGAAGATCATCGCCGTCGCGCTGGTGATCCACCTGATCATGGTCAAGCTGACGTGGCGTGACCTCCGCAACCGACCCGACGCCGGTGTCCGCGGCAGGAAGCGCTTCTGGCGCGTCGCCGCGACCATGAACACAACGGGCTCGGTCGCCTACTGGCTCGTCGGGCGCCGTCAGCTGCCCGAGGCCGTCGCCGACTGAGCGTCAGGACCAGCGCACCTGGACCGTGTCGAGGAACAGGCCCAGCACGTCCGTGTCGCCTTCGACGGCGAGCGCCTCTGCGCCGGCACGGTTCCACAGCGCCAGGTAGAGGTCGGCCGCCGAACCGCGCACCATGCAGTCGGCGCCGACCCTCACGCTCGGGATGGGGCCCGTCGTGACGCCCTCGGCCCCGATCTGCAGCAGCCAGGCCGCGTCCTCGTCCGTGCAACCCACGGCCAGGGAGGCGGGATCCTCGGCGCGTAGCTTCGTCGAGCGCCGGGGCACGAAGCACTCCAGCAGCTCGGCGACCCCGTCGGCGGCGAAGGGCGCGGCGAACGGGCTGAGGTCGACGCCGGCCGCGAGCTCGGCATCGACCCGATGGATGGCCGTCTCGTGGGCCTGCCGGCGGGCCCACATGGCGAGCGGGGAGGACGCCCGGAGGAACGTCCAGCACTCGAGAGCGGGAGGCGCGGCCTCCAGTGCCTCGGCCAGCGTCTCGCACCCCTGACGGAACCAGCTGACCAGATCGGCGTCGTCGGGCCACGCGCCCACCACCTCGTCGAGCCCGACGTCCCACACCTCGGTGCGCGCGTCGGCGACGTACCCGGTGGCCCAGCGGTGGACGCCGCCCATGTGCCGCACCAGGTCGCGCACGACCCATTCGGGGCACGTGGGCACCGGCGCATCGGGGCCGGCGGTCCCGGCCGCGTCCGCCATCAGCCGACCCTCACCCCGCAGCGCGTCGATGTGGGCGGCGACGTCCATGCCTGCGGCTCAGTTGACCTTGAGCAGGTCGATGACGAAGACGAGGGTGTCGTTCGCCGCGATCCCGGGGCCCGGGGACTGATCCCCGTAGCCGAGGCTCGGCGGGATGATCAACTCGCGGCGGCCGCCCACCTTCATGCCGACGACACCCTTGTCCCAGCCCGGGATCACCTGCCCGGCGCCCAGCGTGAACGAGAAGGGCTGGCTCGTCCAGGACGACTGGACGACTTTGCCAGAGGAGTAGGTGGCCAGCACGTACTGCACGGTCACGTTGTCGCCCGCCACGGCCGTCGTCCCGGTGCCGGTGATGAGGTCGGCGCTTTGCAACGACGTCGGCGGGGTGCCCGTGGGGACCTTGACGGTCGGCGCCGTGCCGGCGGTGCCGGAGGGGGAGAGATCGGCGGTGGGGATGGGAGCGACGGCGACACCACCGGGGGCCGTAGTGGACGTGCCGCCCGCCGCCACCGTGGTCGTCGTGGCCGACGGGCCACTGCCCGTGTTGTACGAGGTGCTCGCCACGCCGGACGAGTTGGACGGCGAGGAACTGCAGGCGGCCAGGCCCAGCGCGCCAGCCGTGCCGATCACGACCGCGAGCGTCCCGGAGCGAAGGTGGAAGTGCAACATGCGCCGAGACGGTAGCCGCGCTCTGCGGCCCCGCAGTCGCACCCACGGGCCCTCCGCCGCCAGCGTCGGGGTGCGGGGCGCGGGCCGCCGCCAGCGATGTTTCTCAAAACTATAAACGAGTGCGTGGATAGTTTCCGAAGCACCCGGCGGCGGATGGCGCTGGTCCCGCCGGATGCAGCCGGTGCGAACGGCCTCCGTGGGTAACCTGAGAGCCCATGTTCGACGCCCTGTCCGACCGTCTGGAGCGCATCTCCACCCGCCTGCGCGGCAAGGGGCGTATCAGCGACGCCGATCTCGACGAGGCGCTCCAGGAGATCCGCACAGCGCTCCTCGAGGCGGACGTCGAGCTCACCGTGGCCCGCCGCTTCTGTGACGGCATCCGGCTCCGGGTCAGCACCGAGGCGCTCTCCAAGAGCCTCACCCCGGGCCAGCAGGTGGTGCGGGCGGTGCACGAGGAGCTGATCAGCGTCCTGGGCGGCGACACCCTCAAGCTGAGCTACGCCTCGCGCCCTCCGACGGTCGTCCTCATGGCCGGCCTCCAGGGCTCGGGTAAGACCACGAACTCGGCCAAGCTCGCCCTCTGGTGGAAGCAGCAGGGGCGCAACCCGATCCTCGTCGGTGCGGACCTGCAGCGGCCCGCCGCCGTCGAGCAGCTGCGCGTCCTCGGCGAGCAGGCCGGGGTGACCGTCTTCAGCGAGCCCACCGACCCGGTCGCCTGCGCCAAGGCGGGACTCGAGGAGGCCCGCCGCCTCGGCAAGGACATCTGCATCATCGACACCGCCGGCCGCCTCACCATCGATGCCGAGCTCATGGAGCAGATCAAGGACATCTCGGCCGCGACCCAGCCGCACTACACGTTCCTGGTCATCGACGCCATGACCGGCCAGGACGCCGTCGCCACCGCCAAGGCGTTCCACGACACCCTCGAGCTGAGCGGCGTGATCCTGACCAAGCTCGACGGCGACGCCCGCGGCGGCGCCGCGCTGTCCGTCAAGGGGGTGGTGGGCAGGCCGATCGCGTTCGCCAGCACGGGCGAGCGTCTGGCCGACTTCGACCTCTTCCACCCGGACCGCATGGCCGATCGCATCCTCGGGATGGGGGATGTCCTGAGCCTGATTGAGCAGGCCGAGCGCACCATGGACTCCGACGAGGTGGCCAAGAGCGCCAGCCGCCTCATGCAGGGGCACTTCACGCTCGAGGACTTCCTCTCCCAGCTGCGCCAGGTCAAGAAGATGGGATCGCTCGGGGGCCTCATGCGCCTCATGCCGGGCATGTCCAAGGAGATGCGCCAGGCCGCCGGCCAGATCGACGACGGCGAGGTGGCCAAGGTCGAGGCCATCGTCTGCTCCATGACCCCGGCCGAGCGCAACGACGTGGCCCTCCTGGACGGCTCTCGCCGCAGCCGGGTGGCCCGGGGCTCGGGCACGTCCATCCAGGACGTCAACACGCTCCTGAAGCAGTTCAAGGAGATGCAGAAGATGATGAAGGGGATGGCCTCGGGCAACATGCCGAACCTCCCCGGGATGCCCTCCATGGCCGGGATGAGCGGCCGGGCCGCCCGCAAGATGGCCCAGACGGCCGGCGCCGGTGCCCCCGGGCAGGCCGGAGAGCCCGATTTCGACATGCTGTCCCAGCTGATGGGCGACGCCGGGGAGCTGCCCTCGGGCTTCCCCGGGCTGCCTGCGCCGGCCCCCGCCCGACCGGTGGTCAACGTCAACAAAGGGACCAAGAAGAAGAAGAAGGGCGGGCGGGTCACGCCGCCGAAAGGCCGGTAGTCCCGCCATCTGCCAGAATGGACGCCCGATACGTCCAGATCCGACGGAAGGAACCAATTCGTGGCAGTGAAGCTCCGCCTCGTGCGGATGGGAAAGAAGAAGCAGCCGACCTACCGGGTCGTCGCCGCTGACAGCCGGTCGCCCCGTGACGGCCGCTTCCTCGAGATCGTGGGCACCTATGCGCCCCGGGGATCGTCGATGGCCGAGCCGGACGCCGTGATCCAGATCGACAACGCCAAGGCCGTCAAGTGGCTGGTCAACGGCGCCAAGCCGACGGAGCGTGTCGAGCGGCTCCTCAAGACCTCCGGGGCTTGGGACGACTTCGCGGCGGCGAGGGCCAAGTGACCGACCTCTACGAAGCGGGCGACATCAACCAGACCGACGGCCCCGGCGATGACGTCGACGACGAGATTGACGACGACATCAATGACGAGATCGACGATGAGGTCGATGAGGTCGATGACGACGTCGATGACGACATCGACGAGGGTGTGGGCGAGGGCAACGAGCTCGGTGCGGCCGACGGGGGCACCCCGCTGACCGTCCTGACATACCTCGCCCGCTCGCTTTCCAACGATCCCGACGCGGTCGTCATCGACACGGAGGAGCGCCGCAACGGCGTGCGGCTCAGCCTCCACGTCGCCCCCGAGGACATGGGGCGGGTCATCGGCCGGCGGGGCCGGACCGCACAGGCGATCCGGACGCTGGTCAACGTGGCGGGCGCCAAGGATGGCGCCCAGGCCAGCGTGGACATCGTCGACGACTGACCTGCTCAAAGTCGGCCGGGTCGCCAAGGCCCACGGCCTGCGGGGCGAGGTGGTGGTCCAGCTCTGGACCGACCAGACGCAGCGGCTCGACCCGGGGACGGTGCTCGCGTCCGCCCGCGGCGCCCTCCGCGTCGTGTGGTCCAAGCCCTTCGGCGTCGAGCGGTTCATCGTGCAGTTCGAGGGGGTGGAGGACCGGACGGCCGCCGAGGCCCTGCGGGGCGTGGATCTCGAGGCGGAGCCCATCGATGCCCCCGGCACCCTGTGGGTGCACGAGCTGGTCGGGGCCACGGTGCGGGACACGGCCGGCAACGAGCTGGGCCGCGTCGCCGCTGTCGAGGCCAACCCGGCCAGCGACCTCATGGTGCTCGAGTCCGGGGGCCTGATCCCGATCCGCTTCTTGACCCGCCACGACGCCGCGGCCGGGATGGTGGAGGTCGACATCCCCGACGGGCTGCTGGACCTGTGAGGCCCGCGTCATGAGGACGGGGCCATGAGGATCGACGTCTTCACCATCTTCCCCGACGTGGTCGCCGGCTACTGCGCCGCTTCCATCCTCGGTCGCGCCGCGGGGACCGGTGCGCTCGACGTGCGCGTGCACGACCTCCGCGACGGAGCGGACGACCGCCGGCGCTCGGTGGACGACAGCCCCTTCGGGGGCGGTGCCGGCATGGTCCTCATGGCCGAGCCTCTGTTCCGTTGCGTCGAGGCCGTGCCCGACCTGCCACGACCGCTCTACCTGCTCACACCAGGTGGGCGGCACTTCGACCAGGCCATGGCGGCCGAGCTGGCGGCGTCGCCGGACGGGTTCTCCCTGCTCTGCGGCCGCTACGAGGGCGTGGACCAGCGGGTGGCCGACCACCTGGTCGACGGCGAGCTGTCGGTGGGCGACTTCGTGCTGGCCGGCGGGGAGCTGGCCGCCCTGGTGGTGGTCGAGGCCGTGGCCCGGCTGCTGCCTGACGTGCTCGGTAACCAGGACTCCGCCCTGGAGGAGAGCTTCACGGACGGGCTGCTCGAGTACCCCCAGTACACCCGTCCGGCCGAATTCCGGGGGTGGCCGGTCCCCGAGGTGCTGCGCTCGGGCGACCACGGCGCCGTGGCTGCCTGGCGGCGCACGCAGGCCCTGCTGCGGACGGCCGAGCGCCGTTCCGACCTCATTGAGCGCCTGGTCAGGGCGTCGGCGCTCAGTCCCGGCGACGTGCAGGCCCTGGCCGAGCACGGCTACGATGTTCCGTCCGGCACTGAGCCGGAGTAACCGAAGGACACCTCTCATGCACCCCACTGAAACGATCGATCGCGACAGCCTGCGCGACGACATCCCCGAGTTCCGCCCCGGCGACACCGTCAAGGTCCACGTCCGGGTGGTCGAGGGCAACCGGGAGCGGGTGCAGGTGTTCCAGGGCGCCGTCATGCGGCGCCAGGGTGGAGGGGTGCAGGAGACCTTCACCGTGCGCAAGGTGAGCTTCGGCGTCGGCGTGGAGCGCACCTTCCCGGTGCACTCACCCACCATCGCCAAGATCGAGGTGGCCACGCTGGGCGACGTCCGGCGGGCCAAGCTGTACTACCTGCGTGATCGGCACGGGAAGGCGGCCAAGATCAAGGAGCGACGGATCCCCCGGGGCGGCAAGGCAGCCGCTGACGTCGTGGCCGACGACGAGGTCGTCGAAGAGGTCGATGAGCTCGAGGTGTCCGACCAGGTGGACGACGCCGTCGAGGAGGCCACCGCCGAGGAGGCCACCGCCGAGGAGGCCGCGGACGAGTAGGACCGGCGCCGCGTGAGCGAGGAAGACCTCGAGCGCTACGAGTCCGAGATAGAGCTCGGGCTCGTCCAGGAGTACCGGGCCGTCCTCCCGGTCTTCGCCTACGTCATCGAGACAGAGCGGCGCTTCTATCTTGCCAACGACGTCTCGCTCAACGTGCGCTCCGACACCACGCCGGCGTGCATCGAGCTCGAGCTGCGCGACGCCTGGGTGT
>Ga0116217_10000782_pt1 | contig 31915 bp, 28 predicted proteins | sample Sb_taG_6_FD_89697 | JGI IMG/M metagenome (GOLD analysis project Ga0116217, IMG submission 89697) | Peat soil microbial communities from Weissenstadt, Germany - Sb_50d_4_PS metaG | ecosystem: Environmental > Terrestrial > Soil > Wetlands > Peat | place: Germany: Weissenstadt | collected 2010-09-21 | reverse complement strand
TCGAGGTCGTCGGGCTCACCGGGCGCGGGGGCGGCACCCGGCAACGCGGACACGAGCGGCTCTTCGTCGGCGGCCGCCGGGGAGACCGGGACGCTTCCCGGCTCGCCCTGCTCGGCGCGACGCCTGCCGCCTCCCGCCGTGACCAGACGGCGGGGCCCTGCCTGGCCCGAGGTCTCCCCCGCGGCCATGGCTGCTTCCTTCGAGATCTTCTCCTCCGAGGACAGACGGTAAGGAAGGATGTCGCCCTTGTAGATCCACACCTTCACCCCTATCCGGCCGAACGTCGTCTTGCCTTCGCGAAAGCCGTAGTCGATGTCGGCGCGAAGCGTGTGAAGGGGCACGCGGCCCTCCCGGTAACCCTCCTTGCGGGCCATCTCCGAACCTCCGAGGCGACCCGAGCACTGAACTCGCACGCCGAGGGCCCCGGCCTTCATGACGGTCTGGACCGCTCTCTTCATCGCCCGGCGGAAAGCCACGCGCCGGGCCAGCTGGTCGGCAATGCTCTGCGCGATCAGGGCGGCGTCGAGCTCGGGCTGCTTGATCTCTTGGATGTTGAGCTGGATGCGATTGCGGAGGCCGGTGATCTCCTCGATCTTCTTGCGCAGACGGTCGGCCTCCGACCCGCGCCGGCCGATGACGATGCCCGGGCGCGCCGTGTGGACGTCGACGCGCAAACGGTCACGGGTCCTCTCGATCTCGATCCGGCTGACGGCAGCAGTCTCGAGCTGCGAGGTCAAGTAGTCACGGATCTTCCAGTCCTCGACGACGAAGTCGCGGTAGTTACGCTCCTCGAACCAGCGTGACTTCCAGTCGGTCGTGACTCCGAGGCGGAAGCCGTAGGGGTTTACCTTCTGGCCCATCAGTCGGTCTCCTCCGAGCGCTTCGAGCGCCTCCTAAGGCCGGTCCTCTTCGGCCGCGGGGATTTCTCCTCGTCCGCTGCGCCGTCTGCTGCAGCGGCTTCGGCGACGTCCTCGCCCTCCTCGCCCTCGACCGTCTCCTCTTGCTCGGCCGCGACCTCGAGATCCTCGACGTCCTCGGCCTCTGCGGCTTCTGCTTCTTCTGCTTCTTCTATCGCTCCCGCCGCCTCGACCTCGACCTCGTCGGTCTCCTCGGCGAGGTCCTGGTCCTGGGCGACGTCGTCCCCCTCGGCGAGCTCTTCGGCCTCCGGCTCCTCGGCCAGCTCGTCGGCCTCGTCGGCCTCCTCGAGCACTGCACCCTCGTCGACGACGTCGGTGGGCTCGAGCGCCTCGATCTCCTCCGGGGCCACGTCGACCACGGTGTCCTCGGCCCGACGGGACGCGGCGACACGGCGAGACCTGAGTGCCGCACCGCGCTCCGAACGTGCGCGACGACGCTCGAGACGGTCGTCGGGCAGGCGGCTAACGATCACTGTTATGTGGCACGACCGCTTGCGGATGCGAGTGGCGCGCCCTCGCGCACGCGGGCGCCAGCGCTTCATCGTCGAGCCCTCGTCGGCGAAGCACGCCGACACGTAGAGCTCCTCTGGGTCGAGGAGGTCGTTGTTCCTGGCGTTCGACACCGCAGACCCGAGCACCTTCGCCACCACCTGGGCGGCCTCACGGGGTGTCGCTCGCAGGATCTCCTCGGCGCGGTCCACGTCCTTTCCGCGAATGAGGTCGAGCACCTGGCGCGCCTTGTAGGCGGACATCCGGTAATGGCGCAAGACCGCGCGCGTCCCGGGTACCTCGTTGGTCTTCAGCCCGGGCACGTCAGCGCCTCGCCTGTCTTTCCTGACCGGCGTGGTACCGGAAGGTCCGGGTCGGGGCGAACTCGCCGAGCTTATGACCGACCATCGATTCGGTCACGTACACGGGAACATGCTTGCGGCCGTCGTGCACCGCGATGGTGTGTCCCACCATGTCCGGGATGACCGTGGAGCGGCGCGACCAGGTCTTGATCACTCGCTTTTCGTTGGCGGCGTTCAACTCGTCCACCTTCTTCAGCAGGTGGTCGTCGATGAACGGGCCCTTCTTCAGGCTACGAGGCATGTTGCACTTCCCTGCTCGAAGTCATCGCCGCCCGCCGCGTGTGCGCCGGCGCCGCACGATCATCTGGTCCGAAGGCTTGTGGCGGCGGCGGGTTCGTCCTTCGGGCTTGCCCCACGGTGAGACCGGGTGACGCCCACCCGAGGACTTGCCCTCTCCACCCCCGAGGGGATGGTCGACGGGGTTCATCGCCACGCCTCTGGTCTGGGGCCGCACTCCCTTCCAGCGACTGCGGCCCGCCTTGCCCAGGTCCACAAGCTCGGCCTCGGCGTTCCCGACCTCTCCCAAGGTGCCGCGGCAGTCGATCGGGACGCGCCGCATCTCGGTGGAGGGGAGCCGCAGAGTCGCGAACTGGCCCTCCTTGGCCACGAGCTGGACGCTCATTCCCGCTCCACGCGCGAGCTTGCCGCCCTGTCCGGGCCGAAGCTCGATGTTGTGGAGCGTCGACCCGACCGGGACGTAGCGAAGAGGAAGGGCGTTGCCCGGGCGGATCTCCGAGCCGTGCCCGCTCTGGAGGACGTCACCGACCTTCACCAGGGCGGGGGCGAGGATGTAGCGCTTCTCCCCGTCGTGGTAGTGCAACAGGGCGATCCGGGCGTTGCGGTTGGGGTCGTACTCGATCGCCGCCACCTTGGCCGGGACGCCGTCCTTGTCGCGCTTGAAGTCGATGATCCGGTACTGCTGTTTGTGGCCACCGCCTCGGTGGCGAGCCGTCTTGCGCCCGTAGCTGTTGCGCCCCCCCGTGCTCGACTTGGGGGCCAGCAGAGACTTCTCAGGGCGCGACCGTGTGATCTCGGAGAAGTCCGAGACGGACTGGAACCGCCGTCCGGCGCTCGTGGGCTTGCGCTTCCTGAGCGGCATCGCCTCTCTCAGCTCCTCTCGAACAAGTCGATCCGGTCGCCCTCGGCGAGGGTGACGATCGCGCGTTTGGTGGAGGGGCGCTGCCCGAGGGTGTTGGTCCTGCGGTTTCGCCGAAGCTTCCCCTTGCGGTTGAGGGTGTTCACCTTCCTCACCCGCACTTGGAACACCTCCTCGACTGCCCGGCGCACCTCGGTGCTCGTGGCATCCGGGGCCACGACGAAGATGTACGCGCCGTCCTGCATGAGCGCATAGGACTTCTCGGACACGACGGGGCGCAGAAGGACCTGGGTGGCGTCTCTCACTCTTCGCCCTCCTCGGGGTCGCCGGCGTCTGCGGTGGTGTCGGCCGTGTCCTCACCTGACGTGTCGGTGGCTGCCTCTGCGGAAGCGGTGGGCGCGGTCTTCTTCGTCGCCTTCGCTCGGCGAGCTGCGGGCTTCGCCGCTACGGCCTCTGTGTCTCCCGGGAGGGTTTCGTCCGTGAAGACCACCCAGTCGCTTCGGACGACGTCGTAGGCGTTCAGCTCGGAGAACTGCACACAATGGACGTCGGGAAGGTTCGCGAACGACCGGTCGGGTATCCCGTCGTCGGGCCCGAGGACGACGAGCACGCGCCCGCTGATCCCGAGCGAGTCAAGAGCTGCGACGGCGTCCTTCGTCTTCGGGACCTCGAAGTCCCACTCCTCGACGAGCGCCACCCTCTCTTCGCCGGCGCGGTCGCTGAGCGCGCAGTACAGGGCCAGGCGGATCATCTTCTTCGGGGTCCGCTGGCGGTAAGTGCGCGGCTTCGGGCCGAGCGCGACGCCACCGCCCGACCACTGCGGGGAACGGATCGACCCCTGCCGCGCCCTGCCGGTCCCCTTCTGACGGAAGGGCTTCGCCCCCCCGCCTGCAACCTCTGCACGCGTGCGGGTCGACTGGGTCCCAGAGCGCGCAGCAGCCAGCTGCGCGGTCACGACCTGGTGGAGCACCGCTGTGTTCGGCTCGAGCCCGAAGATCTGCGGGTCGAGGACCACCTCGCCGACCACCGTGCCGTCGGTTCTACGGCGCTCGACGGTGCGGCGCTCGGGAGCCGGCCGCTCACGCTTGCGGGCGAGTGGCCTGGAAACTGTGGCGGCCGTGGAGGTCATGAGCGGGCTGCTCCGTTCGCGCCCTTGACGGTGTCGCGTAGCACCACAACCGCGCCTCTCGGACCGGGGACAGCGCCTTTCAAGAGGATGAGCTCGCGCTCGGCGTCGGCGTCGACGACCTCGAGATTCAGCGTCGTCACCTGATGCCCGCCCACGCGCCCCGCCATCTTGGTGCCGCGGAACACCCGCGAGGGGGTCGCACAGGCCCCGACCGACCCCGGCGAGCGGTGCTTCTTGTGGTTGCCGTGAGCAGCGCCCTGGCCCTTGAAGTTGTGCCGCTTCATCGCGCCGGTGAAGCCCTTTCCCTTGGAGACGGCGATCGCGTCGACGCGCTCTCCGGCAGCGAGCAGGTCTGCGGTGAGCTGCTGTCCGACCTCGTAGCCACTGGCGTCGTCGATGCGCAGCTCCACGAGCCGGCGGCCTGGCTCCACTCCGGCGGCGTCGAAGTGACCTTGCTCGGGCCGCGACATCGCACTCGGCTTGCGCACGCCCCAGGTCACCTGCAGGGCCGAATAGCCCTCTTTGTCGGGACTCTTCACCTGCACCACCCTCACGGGCGCGACCTTCAGCACCGTGACCGCTACGGCACGGTTCTGGTCGTCGAAGACCTGGGTCATCCCCACCTTCTCACCGACGATCGCCTTGGTCGCCACGGCTCTTAGCCTCGAGTTCCTTTCATTGGGCACGGCATGGGTAGCCCAACCCGCATTGCTGGCGGAAAGTCCGGGCATCGTCTCCGGTGCCCTCACTAACGTGCTCTTCAGCACGCCAGCGCTCCGCCCGGTAGAACCAAGCGGAGCGCTCTTCAAATTGTGCCCCGGGGTCCCCACCGGCAAGGCCGGCGGGCGCTCGGAGACGTCGAATATTCAGGTGGACCGGGCTCCGGTCCGGCGAAACACGGTACACGATCCCCGAAGGGTCCGCTACCTCGGTTCAGCCGACCCGAGCCCCTCACCGGCCCCGCGCCCGTCGAGGGCGAGGCTCAGACGTTCTGTATCTTGATCTCGATGTCGACGCCTGCCGGAAGGTCCAGGCGCTGGAGGGAGTCCACAGTCTTCGGGGTCGGCTCGACGATGTCGACGAGGCGCTTGTGGACCCTCATCTCGAAGTGCTCGCGACTGTCCTTGTACTTGTGCGGGGAGCGGATCACCGTGTAGCGGTGCTTCTCGGTGGGAAGCGGAACCGGGAACAGAACCCGGGCCTGGGTGCGCAGCACGGTCTGGACGATCTTCTCCGTCGACTGGTCGAGCACCTCGTGGTCGTAGGCCTTCAGCCGGATCCGGATCTTCTGTTTGGCTGCATCGGCCATGGTCGCTCGCTTCCCGCTTCTTCGATCAGGCCGGCTACTTGATGACCTTGACGACGCGGCCCGAGCCGACCGTGCGCCCGCCCTCGCGGATGGCGAAGAGGAGCCCCTCAACCATGGCGATCGGCTTCTGGAGCTCGACGGTCATCTCGGTGTTGTCGCCCGGCATGACCATCTCGGTGCCCTCGGGGAGGGTGATCGAGCCGGTCACGTCGGTCGTCCGGAAGTAGAACTGCGGCCGGTAGTTGTTGAAGAAGGGCTTGTGGCGGCCACCTTCCTCCTTCGTGAGCACGTAGACCTGTGCGGTGAAGTTCGTGTGCGGGGTGATCGATCCGGGCTTGGCGAGAACCTGTCCGCGCTCGACCTCCTCCTTCTTCGTGCCGCGGAGAAGCGCTCCGATGTTGTCGCCGGCGCGTCCCTCGTCGAGCAGCTTGCGGAACATCTCGACGCCGGTGACGACCGTGGTCTGAGTGGGACGCAGGCCGACGATCTCCACGTTGTCGCCGACTTTCACGATCCCCTGCTCGACTTTTCCGGTCACGACCGTGCCTCGACCGGTGATGGACATGACGTCCTCGATCGGCATCAGGAACGGCCTGTCGACCGGACGCTCAGGCTCGGGGATGTAGCTGTCGACGGCGTCCATCAGCTCGAGGATCTTCGGCGTCCACTCGGCATCGCCCTCGAGGGCCTTCAGCGCGCTCACCCGCACGACGGGCACGTCGTCGCCGGGGAACTCGTACTGGGTGAGAAGCTCGCGGACCTCGAGCTCGACGAGGTCGAGGAGCTCCTCGTCGTCGACCATGTCGGCCTTGTTCAAGGCCACGACGATGTGGGGCACACCCACCTGGCGGGCGAGCAGCACGTGCTCACGGGTCTGGGGCATCGGGCCGTCGGCGGCTGACACGACGAGGATGGCCCCGTCCACCTGGGCGGCGCCGGTGATCATGTTCTTGATGTAGTCGGCGTGCCCGGGCATGTCGACGTGGGCGTAGTGGCGTTTGTCGGTCTCGTACTCGACGTGGGCGATCGAGATCGTGATGCCTCGCTGCTTCTCCTCCGGCGCCTTGTCAATCTGCTCGAAGGGGGTGAACTCCACGTTCGGGTTCTTCTCCGAGAGCACCTTCGTGATGGCCGCTGTGAGCGTGGTCTTACCGTGGTCGATGTGTCCCATCGTCCCGATGTTGATATGAGGCTTGTTCCGCTCGAATTTCTTCTTGGCCATGTTCTGTCTTTCTCCTCTTACTCGCCGCGGGCCCGGGCGATGATCTCACGGGCGATCGAGTCCGGCACCTCGTGGTACGCGCTGAACTGCATCGTGTACGTGGCCCTACCCTGGGTCCGCGAGCGCAGGTCGGTAGCGTAGCCGAACATGTCGGCCAGGGGCACCAGAGCCTTGACCACCTGTGTGGTGCCTCGCTGCTCCATGCCCTCCACCTTGCCCCGCCGGGACGACAGGTCGCCTATGACGTCGCCCATGTTCTCCTCGGGGGTGACCACTTCGACGGCCATCACAGGCTCCAAGAGCACGGGGCTCGCCTTCCTGGCGGCGTCCTTCACAGCCATGGAGCCGGCGATCTTGAAGGCCATCTCCGAGGAGTCGACGTCGTGGTACGAGCCGTACGTGAGCGTGACACGCACGTCCACGACCGGATAGCCGGCGAGCACGCCGTTCGTGAGCGCCTCCTGGATGCCGGCATCCACGGCGGGGATGTATTCCTTCGGGATCACCCCACCGGTGATCTTGTCGACGAACTCGTAGCCGCCTCCCGGGCCCGTCGGCTCGAGGCCTATCACCACGTGCCCGTACTGTCCCCGGCCGCCGGTCTGGCGGATGTAGCGACCCTCGACCTTCTCGACGTGCTTGCGGATCGTCTCGCGGTAGGCGACCTGTGGCTTGCCGACGTTCGCGTCCACGGAGAACTCCCGCAGCATGCGGTCGACGAGCACCTCGAGGTGGAGCTCGCCCATTCCCGAGATCACGGTCTGGCCGGTCTCCTCGTCGGTCCGGACCCTGAAGGTCGGGTCCTCCTCGCTCAGCGCGTAGAGGGCCTTGCCGAGCTTGTCCTGGTCGGCCTTCGTCTTCGGCTCGACGGCCACGTGGATCACGGGCTCGGGGAAGGTGAGCGTCTCGAGCAGCACCTGGTGCGCGGGGTCGCAGAGCGTGTCGCCCGTCGTCGTGTCCTTCAGGCCTACTACCGCGACGATGTCGCCGCTGAATATGGCGTCCTTGTCCTCGCGGTGGTTGGCGTGCATCTGGAGGATTCGACCGACGCGCTCTTTTCGAGCGCCTTTCGTCACGTTGATCACGGTGGCACCCTTCGCAAGGGTGCCCGAGTACACGCGCACGTAGGTCAGCTTTCCCACGTAGGGGTCGGTCATGATCTTGAAGGCGAGCGCGGCAAAGGGCTCTGCGTCGTCTGCGTCGCGCTCGATGAGCTCGCCCTTCGGAGTGGTCCCAGTCGCAGGCGGGACGTCGAGCGGGCTCGGCAGGTAGTCGACGACCGCGTCGAGCAGTGGCTGGACAGCCTTGTTCTTGAACGCAGACCCGCACAGCACGGGGACGATCTCGCTCGCGATCGTGGCCTTGCGAAGTGCCTTGCGAAGATCGTCGGCGGTGATCTCCTGGTCCGCCACGTAGCGCTCCATGACCGTGTCGTCGTAGTTCGACAGCACGTCGACGAGCTCGTGACGAGCCTCTTCGGCAGCGGCGGCGAGATCGTCGGGGACCGGCTCGGTCTTCCACTTCTCGCCCATCTCGTCGTCCCAGATGAGCGCCTCCATCCGGAGCAGGTCGACCACGCCGCGGAAGGAGCCCTCGACCCCGATCGGCAACTGCACGACGGCAGGTTTGCCGTCGAGGCGGTCGCGGATCATCGAGACCGCTCGAGGGAAGTCGGCGCCTACCCGGTCCATCTTGTTGATGAAGCAGATCCTCGGTACCGAGTACTTGTCGGCCTGGCGCCACACGGTCTCGGTCTGCGGCTCGACTCCTGCAACCGCGTCGAACACCGCCACAGCGCCGTCGAGCACCCGCAGCGACCGCTCGACCTCGACGGTGAAGTCGACGTGCCCAGGAGTGTCGATGATGTTGATCCAGCAGTCGCGCCACTTACAGGTGGTCGCGGCCGAGGTGATGGTGATGCCGCGCTCCTGCTCCTGGACCATCCAGTCCATGGTGGCGGCGCCTTCGTGCACCTCGCCGATCTTGTAGTTCTTGCCGGTGTAGTAGAGGATCCGCTCGGTCGTGGTGGTCTTGCCCGCGTCGATGTGGGCCATGATCCCGATGTTGCGGGTCCGGGCCAGGGGGAATTCACGGATCGGGCGTGCGTCAGCCATTTCTTCAAACTCTCGGGTCGTAGCCGTTCTCGGCTAAATGATGGTGCCAGGCAGCCCCTCGCCGCGGGTCTGCCGTTTCCGGTCGGGGCGGGCCAATGCCGCTCCGGCCGGGCGAGCCGGGCCTACCAGCGGTAGTGGGCGAAGGCTCTGTTCGATTCGGCCATCTTGTGCATGTCCTCACGGCGCTTCACCGCCGCCCCGGTTCCGTTAGCGGCGTCGAGCACCTCGTTCGCCAGCCGCTGGGCCATGGTCTTCTCCCGTCGCTGGCGGGAGAACGACACCAGCCAACGGATCGACAGGGTGGTGGCCCGTCGCGGCCGCACCTCGACCGGGACCTGGTAGGTGGCGCCTCCGACCCTCCGGCTCTTCACCTCGAGCTCGGGGCGGGCGTTCTCGACCGCCTTCTTCAGCACCGGCACCGGATCGGTCCCTGTCTTCTCGCGCACCGTGTCGAGCGCGTCGTAGACGATGCGCTCGGCCAGTGAGCGCTTGCCGCGCGACAGCACCTTGTTCACCACCTGCGTCACGAGGACCGACCGGTAGATCGGGTCGGGGAGAAGCTCGCGGCGTGTCGCGGGGCCCTTGCGCGGCATCTCAGGACTCCTTCTTCGCGCCGTAGCGCGAGCGTGCCTGGTTGCGCTCGCGAACGCCTGCAGCGTCGAGAGCCCCGCGGATCACCTTGTAGCGGACACCGGGAAGGTCCTTCACCCGGCCGCCGCGCACGAGCACGATCGAGTGCTCCTGGAGGTTGTGGCCCACCCCGGGGATGTACGCGCTGATCTCGATGCCGCTCGTGAGTCGCACGCGTGCGACCTTGCGCAGAGCCGAGTTGGGCTTCTTCGGGGTCGTGGTGAACACGCGCGTGCACACACCGCGGCGCTGGGGAGCACCCTTCAGCGCGGGTGTCTTCGTCTTGGACTGCTTCGTAGCTCTGCCCTTGCGGACGAGCTGCTCGATCGTGGGCACGCGTGACCTCTCGAAGTGACCTGGGAAGCTAAGAGACTACCCGCTCAGGTGCCGGTGCCGAGCTGGCCGTCGCCCTCGGCGTCGTCGCCCAAGCCGCTTTCGCCGCTCGCTCCGTCGGGCGAGAGAACCTCCGACGAACCCGCGCTCTGGCCGTTGCCTCGGTCGCCGAAGCCGCTTTCGCCGCTCGCCCAGGGCGACGCAGGCGCCTCGGGCTGATCCTCGGGCCGAGAGGACTCGCCGCCCCAGCCGTGGGAGGGCTCGGCCGACTCGGCCGACTGTGCCGGTGAGGCGTCAGAGGGGGTCGGGTAACCGCCCATCTCCGACTCGGTCTGCGAGCTCGGGCCCCGAAGCCACGCGGCGAGGTCCTCGGTCTCCTCGTCGTAGCCGTAGCTGCGAAGCGACAGGCCTGCTGCCTCGGGAAGGTCCACCTCTATCTCCCGGTAGCGGTCCATCCCCGAACCTGCAGGGATGAGCTTGCCGATGATGATGTTCTCCTTCAGCCCGAGGAGGTGGTCGGAGCGGCCCTCGATCGCCGCCTCGGTGAGGACACGCGTGGTCTCCTGGAACGAGGCAGCGGACAGCCAGGAGTCGGTAGCGAGCGACGCCTTCGTGATCCCCATGAGCTCGGGGCGTCCCTCGGCGGGGCGCTTCTGCTCCTGGACCAGGCTCCTGTTCACCTCGGCGAACACCCGCGCGTCGACACGCTCGCCGGGAAGGAACGGGGCGTCTCCCGGCTCCGCCACGAGGACGCGGCGAAGCATCTGACGCACGATGAGCTCGATGTGCTTGTCGTGGATGGACACACCCTGGTCCCGGTAGACCTTTTGAACCTCCTCGACGAGGTACTGCTGGGTGTCGCGTATGCCCTTCACCTCGAGCAGCTCCTTCGGGTCCTTCGGTCCCTCGACCAGGGCGTCGCCGGCCGCGACCTCCTGGCCGGCGGTGACCTCGAGGTGCGCCCTCGAAGCGACGAGCACGGACTCCTCGCTGCCGTCGTCCGCCACGACCGTGAGGCGCCGTCCGCCCTCTTCCTCTTCTATGCGCACCACGCCCGAGTCGCGAGCGAGCACCGCGGCGCCCTTCGGCGTGCGGGCCTCGAAGAGCTCCACCACTCGGGGAAGCCCGTGGGTGATGTCCTCGCCCACGATCCCTCCTGTGTGGAACGTCCGCATCGTGAGCTGCGTGCCGGGCTCGCCGATCGACTGCGCGGCAATGACCCCGACCGCCTCTCCGAGCTCGATGATCCGGCCCGTCGCGAGCGACTGGCCGTAGCACATGGCGCAGACCCCGTGCTCGGACTCGCAGGTGAGGACCGAGCGCACCCGCACCCGCGTCACCTGTGCGTCGTCGCGAAGTCTCCCCACCAGCTCGTCGTCGAGGACCGTCCCGGCCTCGAGCACCGTGCCGTCGGACATGGTGACGTCCTCGGCGAGGACCCGGCCGTATGCGCGCGTCTCCAGGTACGAACGACTCCCGGCCTCGTCGGGCCGAACGTCGTCGAGCCAGATGCCGCGGGCCGTGCCGCAGTCGTCGATGCGCACGATGAGCTCCTGAGCGACGTCGACGAGTCGGCGCGTCAGGTAGCCGGAGTCGGCTGTGCGCAGCGCCGTGTCGGCGAGGCCCTTTCGGGCGCCGTGGGTCGAGATGAAGTACTCGAGCACCGACAGACCCTCCCGGAAGGAGGACTTGATCGGCCGCGGGATCATCTCGCCCCGTGGGTTGGACACGAGGCCCTTCATGCCGGCGATCTGGCGGATCTGCTGCGTGTTACCCCTGGCTCCCGAGTCGACCATCATGTCGAGCGGGTTGAAGGCCATGCCCGACAGGGTCTTCTCCATGGCGCGGCCTACCTCGGAGGTAGCCGAGGTCCATATCTCGATCTCCTTCTGGCGCCTCTCGTCGTCGGTGATGATCCCGCGCTTGAACTGAGTCTCGGCCTTCTCGGCCTCACGCTCGTAGCGCTCGAGGATCGGGCCCTTCTCGGCCGGCGTGCGGACGTCGTCGATCGAGATGGTCAGACCCGACTGCGCCGCGTAGCGAAAGCCAAGGGCCTTCACCCGGTCGAGGCTCTCCGCCACGACGTGCTTGGGCTCGGTGGCGCAGATCTCCTCGACGATCGTGCCGATCGGCGTCGAGCGCTTGCCCACGACGTCGTTGACGAAGCGAAAGCCCTTCGGGAGCGCGCTGTTGAATAGGACCCGCCCTGGTGTGGTCGTGACGTTGAGCTCGTCTGCGTCCGGCGCGGCCCCCTCGGCGTCGGCCGGCGAGGCGGACGACCCGTTCGGGCCACTCGCGGCCGGCGACCCCTCGGCGGAAGCACCGTCGCCTAGTGCCTTCGAGACAGCCGTGTACAAAGAGGACCCGGGCAGAGGGCGCAGCACGATCTTGGCGTGAAGGGCCACCTCGCGCTCGTCGAGCGCGCGCTCGACCTCGTAGGCGTGGCGGAACACCCGCCCCTCGCCCTGGGCTCCGTCCACCTCGAGCGTGAGGTAGTACGAGCCGAAGACCATGTCCTGGGTGGGCACGGTGATCGGCCTGCCGGTGGCCGGGGAGAGGATGTTGTTCGCCGAGAGCATGAGCACCCGCGCCTCGGACTGGGCCTCCGCGGACAGCGGAAGGTGGACCGCCATCTGGTCGCCGTCGAAGTCGGCGTTGAAGGCTGTGCAGACGAGCGGGTGGACCTGGATGGCCTTGCCCTCGACCAGCACGGGCTCGAAGGCCTGGATCCCGAGGCGGTGCAGGGTCGGCGCTCGGTTGAGCAGCACCGGGTGCTCCTGGATCACACCCTCGAGCACGTCCCAGACCTGAGGACGGCGGCGCTCGACCATGCGCTTGGCCGACTTGATGTTCTGGGCCAGCTCGAGGTCGACCAGCCGCTTCATGACGAAGGGCTTGAACAGCTCGAGCGCCATGAGCTTGGGCAGTCCGCACTGATGGAGCTGCAGGGTCGGGCCGATGACGATCACCGAACGACCTGAGTAGTCGACGCGCTTGCCGAGGAGGTTCTGGCGGAACCGCCCCTGCTTGCCCTTCAACATGTCCGAGAGGCTCTTGAGCGGCCGGTTGCCCGGACCGGTGACGGGCCGACCGCGCCTTCCGTTGTCGAAGAGCGCGTCGACGGCCTCCTGGAGCATGCGCTTCTCGTTGTTGATGATGATCTCCGGGGCGCCGAGGTCGAGAAGCCTCTTCAACCGGTTGTTCCTGTTGATCACGCGCCGGTAGAGGTCGTTCAGGTCCGAGGTGGCGAACCGGCCGCCGTCGAGCTGCACCATCGGGCGGAGGTCCGGCGGTATGACGGGGACGACTCCGAGGATCATCGCCCTCGGGTCGTTGATACGCCGCCCGTGGTCGTCGCGGCGGTTGAAGGCGGTGACGATCTTCAAGCGCTTGATCGCCTTCTGCCGGCGCTGCGCCGAAAGGGGGCGGCGGCCGTCGGCCGCGTCGATCGCCTCGCGGAGCTTGACCTCCTCGACATCGAAGTCGATCCGGTCGATGAGGCCCGAGATCGCCTCGGCGCCCATGCCGCCTTCGAAATAGTCGTCGTAACGGATCTTGAGCTCACGCCACAGCAGCTCGTCCTCGATGATCTTGCGGGCGTAGAGGTCGCGGAACTCGTCGAAGGCCCGCTTTGCGAGGTCGATCTCGGCGTCGGTGCGCTCGCGATGCACTCCGATCTCCTTCTCGGCGAGCCTCTGGCGGGCCTTTATCTCTGTGTCCTTCGCGCCTTCGGACTCGAGCTCGGCGAGCTCGGCCTCGAGAGCCTTGAAGCGACGGTCGATCTCGAGGTCGCGCTGGCGCTCGAGCTGCGCCACCTCCTCGGCCAGCTCGCCTTCGAGCGAGGGGAGGTCCTCGTGGCGGCGCTCCTCGTCGACCCAGGTGACGAGGTTGGCCGCGAAGTAGATGACCTTCTCGAGCTGCTTGGCCTTGAGCTCCTCGCGAGCCTCGGTGCCCATCAGCAGGTACGCGAGCCAGCTACGGGTGCCCCGCAGGTACCAGATGTGGACGACCGGGGCCGCCAGCTCGATGTGGCCCATGCGCTCGCGCCGGACCTTCGAGCGTGTGACCTCCACACCGCAGCGCTCGCAGATGATCCCCCGGAAGCGCACGCGCTTGTACTTGCCGCAGTAGCACTCCCAGTCCTTGGTGGGACCGAAGATCTTCTCGCAGAAGAGCCCATCCTTCTCCGGACGAAGCGTCCGGTAGTTGATGGTCTCGGGCTTCTTGACCTCGCCGTTGGACCAGGAACGGATGGACTCGGCGGTTGCGAGCCCGATCCTCAGCTGGTCAAAGTCGTTGACGTCGAGCATTCTCAGAAGCTCCTCTCCGCTGCGCGGCGCTCGTCTTCCTCGTCCGAACCCCGCTCGGGCCGGCTGATGTCGATGCCGAGCTCCTCAGCTGTCCGGAACACGTCCTCGTCGAGCTCTCGCATCTCGATCTCCTCACCGGTGGTCGAGAGCACCTCGACGTTGAGGCACAGCGACTGCATCTCCTTGATCAGGACCTTGAAGCTCTCGGGGATCCCGGGCTCGGGGATGTTCTCCCCCTTCACGATCGCCTCGTAGACCTTGACCCTGCCGAGCACGTCGTCGGACTTGATCGTAAGAAGCTCCTGCAGCGCGTACGCGGCGCCGTAGGCCTCGAGCGCCCACACCTCCATCTCACCGAACCGCTGCCCTCCGAACTGGGCCTTCCCGCCGAGGGGCTGCTGGGTGATCATCGAGTACGGCCCGGTCGAGCGGGCGTGGATCTTGTCGTCGACGAGGTGGGCGAGCTTCAAGATGTACACGTAGCCCACCGAGATCGGGTTGTCGTAGACCTCTCCCGTTCGCCCGTTGAAGAGCGTGGCCTTGCCGTCCGGACCGATCAGGCGCGTGCCGTCCGCCGAGTCGGGGTGCAGCCGCTCGAACAGGCGGCGGATGGTCGGGTGCCGACCGGCTTCCTCCACCTCGTCCCAGTGCGCGCCGTCGAAGGCGGGAGTCGCCACCCACACGGCAGGATCGGTGCGCGGACGGGTCTTCGCTGGGTGGCCATTCGTATGAGCACCGTTTCCGGACACACCGTGGGCGTCGGGCGCCGCGGAAGTACCCGGGTCCGCCCCGTCGGCTTCCCATCCCCAGCGAGCTGCATAGCCGAGGTGCGACTCGAGCACCTGGCCGACGTTCATCCGGCTCGGGACGCCGAGGGGGTTCAGGATGATGTCGACCGGAGTGCCGTCGGCGAGGAAGGGCATGTCCTCGAGCGGGAGGATCTTGGAGATCACTCCCTTGTTCCCGTGGCGGCCGGCGAGCTTGTCGCCCTCGGAGATCTTGCGCTTCTGGGCGACGTAGACCCGGACGAGCTGGTTCACGCCCGGCGGGAGCTCGTGGGAGTCCTCCCGGGAGAACACACGCACGTCGATGACCTTCCCCGACTCGCCGTGAGGGACCTTCAGCGACGTGTCTCGCACCTCGCGTGCCTTCTCGCCGAAGATCGCGCGCAGGAGTCTCTCCTCGGGGGTCTGCTCGGTCTCTCCCTTGGGCGTGACCTTGCCCACGAGGACGTCGCCTGCGTCGACCTCGGCTCCCACGCGGATGATCCCGCGCTCGTCGAGGTCGGCCAGGATCTCCTCGGAGAGGTTGGGGATGTCGCGCGTGATCTCCTCGGCGCCGAGCTTGGTGTCGCGGGCGTCCACCTCGTGCTCCTCGATGTGGATCGAGGTGAGCACGTCGTCGCGCACCAGGCGCTCGGAGATGATGATGGCGTCCTCGAAGTTGTAGCCCTCCCAAGGCATGAACGCGACGAGCAAGTTCTTGCCGAGGGCGAGCTCCCCGCTGTGGGTAGCTGGACCGTCGGCGAGGACCTCTCCGGCGTTCACCTTCTGGCCCTCGTCCACGAGGACCTTCTGGTTTATCGAGGTGTTCTGGTTCGAGCGGCGGAACTTGGCGAGGCTGTAGCGCTTGCGCCCGAGCTCGTGACCGAGGCGGTCGCGCTGTCCGGCGCGGTACTCGACGATGACGTGCTCACCGGAGACCTCGGTCACCGTGCCTTCGCCCTCCGATATGAGCACGTCCCCGGCGTCGCGTGCCGCGCGGGCCTCGACTCCGGTCCCGATGTAGGGGGCCTCGGGGACGACGAGGGGCACCGCCTGCTTCTGCATGTTGGCGCCCATGAGGGCGCGGTTGGCGTCGTCGTGCTCGACGAAGGGGATGAGAGCCGTGGAAACCGAGACGATCTGCTTCGGCGACACGTCCATCAGGTCGACCTCGGCAGGGGGCACGAAGTCGATCTCGCTGGTCGTGCCGTAGGAGGTGGAGGTGGCACCGACGCGCACGCCTGCCCCTTGGGGGCCACGACGGACGAGGACGCGCTCGTCGGCGAATCGGTTGTGCTCGTCGAGCTTGGCGTTCGCCTGGGCGATGACGTGCTCCTCCTCCTCGTCGGCCGCGAGGTAGACGATCTCGTCGCTCACACGGCCGTCCACGACGCGCCGGTAGGGGGTCTCGATGAAGCCGTACTCGTTCACGCGCGCGTAGGTTGCGAGCGCCCCGATCAGGCCGATGTTCGGGCCCTCGGGCGTCTCGATCGGGCACATGCGCCCGTAGTGGGAGCTGTGGACGTCTCGGACCTCGAAGCCCGCGCGCTCACGCGAGAGGCCTCCCGGGCCGAGCGCCGACAGGCGTCGCTTGTGGGCGAGGCCCGAGAGCGGGTTGTTCTGGTCCATGAACTGGCTGAGCTGGCTCGTGCCGAAGAACTCCTTGATGGCAGCCACGACGGGACGGATGTTGATCAATGTCTGGGGGGTGATCGCCTCCACGTCCTGGGTGGTCATGCGCTCGCGCACGACCCTCTCCATCCGGCTGAGCCCGACGCGCACCTGGTTCTGGATCAGCTCACCGACCGAGCGGATACGGCGGTTCGCGAAGTGATCCTGGTCGTCGATGCGGTACCCGGGCTCCCCGTCGGCGAGGTGGAGCATGTAAGTGGCCGTGGCCAGGATCTCGGAGGCGCTCAGCACGCCCTGGTCCGGGGCTGGCCGCTCGAGGTCGATGTCGAGGACCTCGCAGGCGCGCTCGATCTCCGGACCGAGCTTGCGGTTCAGCTTGTAGCGGCCGACACGCGTGAGGTCATAGCGCTTGGGGTTGAAGAAGGCGTTCTCGAAGTACCCGCGGGCGGCTTCGGCCGAGAGGGGCTCGCCGGGACGTGCCCGCTTGTAGATCTCGAGGAGTGCCTCTTCGCGCGTGGGAGCGATGTCGCGCTCCTTCTCCCACTGGCCCTCGAGGAAGTCGAAGTGACGCACGAAACGGTTCAGGAACGCCTCGTCCTCGTAGCCGAGCGCGCGCAAGAGGGTGAACAGTGAGAGCCGGCGCTTGCGGGCGACGCGTGCTCCCGCCGTGACGTCCTTCGAGGGCTTGGCCTCGACGTCGAGCTCGATCCACTCGCCCCTGTAGGGGTGGATCGTCCCGGTGACGATCGTCTTCGGGTCTCGGCCCGGCTGGAAGATCACGCCGGGCGAGCGCACCAATTGGCTCACCACGACGCGCTCGGTGCCGTTGATGATGAAGGTGCCCTTGTCCGTCATCATCGGGAAGTCCCCCATGAAGACGGTCTGCTCCTTGATCTCGCCGGTCTGCGCGTTCATGAAGCGTGCGCGCACGAACACGGGAGCCGCGTAGATCATGTCCTTCTCTTTGCACTCTGCCTCCGTGAACTTCGGCGGCGGGCGCAGGTCAGGGTCGGTCGGGTCGAACTCCAGCTCGAGGCTCAGCTGGCCCGTGAAGTCCTCGATGGGGCTGATGTCCGAGAAGGCCTCAGCAAGTCCCTTGTCGAGGAACCAGCGAAAGGAGTCGCGCTGGATGGCGACGAGGTCGGGCAGAGGCAGTACCTCGTCGAGGTTGGCAAAGCTGAAGCGTTCGGGGCTCTTTGACCGTGCAGGCAACGGCCTTCCTCCAAGGTGCGATGTGGGTCGGTGGGGTCTGGCTGTGAGGGTCTTGCTGTCTTGCTGCGGGGTTGGTTCGTCGGGTTACTGGGGCGCTGGCGACTTCCTGCCCTTGTTGCCCTGGGACCGGCCGACGGCAGCCGGTACCCGAGGGAGGGCGAGGGAGCAGGTGGGATCGATAAAGGCGGACAGGGCGCGCTGCATCAAGCCGTCGAAGGCAGGGTGACGCGAAAAAGGGGCACGGCAACCGAACAGCATACGCGCCAAGGCGCGGGGACGCAACCCCCAGTTTGCGGCCAGAGACAGGCTACGGAAAGGCCGGGTCCCCGTCAACCATTTCGGGGTCCTGGGACTACTTGACCTCGACGGTGCCGCCTGCCTCCTCGAGCTGGGCCTTGGCCTTGTCGGCGTCGGCCTTGGAGACCCTCTCGAGGACCGGCTTGGGGGCGGAGTCCACCAGGTCCTTCGCCTCTTTGAGGCCGAGGCTCGTAAGCGCCCTAACCTCCTTGATGACCTGGATCTTCTTGTCGCCGGCCGCCGTGAGGACCACGTCGAACTCGGTCTGCTCCTCCTCGCCGCCTCCGGCCTCTGCGGCGCCGCCGGCAGCGGGAGCCGCAGCGACCGCGACAGGTGCGGCGGCAGTGACGCCGAAGCGCTCCTCGAAGTCCTTGAGCAGCTCCGAAAGCTCGAGCACGCTCAAACTGGCGATCCCGTCGAGGATCTGGTCCTTGGAAAGGGTCTTCTCAGCCATCTTGGTTGTTCTCCTCCTGGTCAGGGGACGTCTCTGTTTGGTCTTGCGCCTCGGTCGAAGCGGCGGCCTCTTCGGTCTCTGCAGGCTCCGCGGGCTCTGCGGTTTCAGTCGTCGGTCCGGGCTCTGCGGTTTCAGTAGTCGGTGCGGGCCCTGCGGCATCGGTCGTCGGGGCGGCTTCGGCCACGACGGCGGCCTCGGTTTCCCCGGGCTCCTCTCCGCCGACGGTGCCGCCCTGCTTCTCGACAAGCGCCGAGAGCCCGTAGGCGAGGTTCCTCGGCAGGGCCTGGAGGAGCCCTGCGAATTGCTGCATGGGTGCGGCAAGCGCGCCCGCCAGTCCCGACAGCAGCACCTCACGAGAGGGCAGGTCGGCGAGACGCGCGAGATCCTGCGCGGACAGGAAGCCGTCTCCGAGGAGCCCGCCTTTGACGACGAGGCTCGGGTTGGTCCTCGCATAGTCGCGAAGCGCCTTCGCCACGGCGGTTATCTCGCCGGAGACGAACGCTATGCCGGTCGGTCCCGAGAGCAGCTCGTCCAGGGTCTCGTGACGCCCACCTGCGATGGCGAGCTTCACGAGGGTGTTCTTGTAGACCTTGTACTCGCCGCCGGCGCTCTGAAGGGCCCGCCGCAGCTCCGCCATCTCGCTCACGGTGAGCCCGCGGTACTCGGTGAGGACCGTGGCAGCAGAGGAGTCGAGACGGCCGCGTACCTCTTCGACCACAGCCACCTTCTCGGGCCTCGGATTGTCCATCGCTGCTCTCCCTGTTCGCTGGTGCTCCTCGGTGCACCGGCCCAGCGCCCCTTAGGACGCATTGGCTCAGGCCGTCACCGCGGGCCACCGGAAAGGGACTGGACTTCAGCCCGTGCAGTGGGGTTCGTGGTCGTCACCTATTCAGGCGGGCGAGGAGCCCCTTAGGCGCACGAAGGCGCGGCCGGAGGTCTGCGGCGACGGCTGTTCTTCGATCGGCTGACGAGTGTAGTGCCTCTCGAACACCGCTTACGCGGGTGTCGCCAGCTCCTCGACCTCGCGCGCCTTGGCGGGGTCGATCCTGATGCCGGGTGACATGGTCGAAGAGAGCGTGACCGAGCGGAGGTAGCGACCCTTGGCGGCAGCCGGCTTGGCGCGCACCAGCTCGTCGACCACGGCGTGGAGGTTCTCGAGCATCTGCTCGGGTGAGAACGAGCGCTTGCCGATGGAGACGTGGACGTTGCCGACCTTGTCGGTGCGGTACTCGACGCGTCCACCTTTGAATTCGGTGACCGCCTTGCCAACGTCCGTCGTGACCGTCCCCGTCTTCGGATTGGGCATCAGCCCGCGGGGCCCGAGCACTCTACCGAGCTTCCCGACCTGACCCATCAGGGCGGGCGTCGCTATCGCGATGTCGAAGTCGAGGAAGCCCCCCTCGATCTTCGACACGAGGTCGTCAGCTCCGACGATGTCGGCACCCGCCTCCCGAGCGGCGGTCGCATCCTCTCCGGCTGCGAACACGGCGACGCGGGTGTTGCGCCCGGTCCCGGCCGGAAGGCTCAAGGTCCCGCGAACGATCTGGTCGGCCTTGCGAGGGTCCACACCCAGACGGATCGCCAACTCGACGGTCTCGTCGAACGAAGCGCTAGAGAGACCCTTCAACAGTTCGACCGCTTCGGCCGGCGCGTAGAGCTTCTCCCGGTCGAACTGCTCGGTGGCCGCCAGATACCTCTTTCCTTTGTGCACTTGGGGTTCCTCTCTCAGCGGGAGACCGCGACGCCCATCGACCGAGCGGTTCCCTCCACCTGGAGCTTCGCCGCCTCGAGGTCGTCGGTGTTCAGGTCCGGCAGCTTGACCTTGGCTATCTCGGCAACCTGCGCGGGGTTGATGGTCCCAGCCTGTTCGCGCCCGGCCGCCGCCGCTCCCTTTTCCAGACCGGCGGCTTCGCGGATCAGAAATGGGGTAGGTGGGGTCTTGAGGACGAACGAGAACGACCTGTCCTCGTAGATCGTGATCTCGACCGGCACGACCTGGCCACGCTGGTTCTCCGTGGCGGCGTTGTACTGGCGGCAGAACTCCATGGTCTGCACGCCGTGCGGGCCGAGGGCCGTCCCGACCGGGGGCGCGGGCGTCGCGCCGCCGGCGGGCAGCTGGATCTTCACGACTGCAAGTACCTTCTTCTTCTTCGGCGGCAAGACTGACCTCCTGTCGGATATGGCCGCGGCGGTGAGCGCGGTGCTCTTCTAGAGCTTCGCCACCTGGCTGAACTCGAGCTCGACCGGCGTTTCGCGGCCGAAGATGTTCACCAGGACCTTGAGCTTCAGCTGGTCCTCGTTGATCTCGTCGATCTGGCCCGAGAAGTCCGCGAACGGGCCCTCGCGCACCCGCACGGTCTCGCCCACCTCGTACTCGAGGCGCGGGCGGGTCTTCTTGGTCGGCTCGGCGCCGCCTTCGACCTTGACCTGCAGGATGCTCTCGACCTCGCGACGAGAGAGCGGGGTGGGCTTGGTGCCCGGACCGACGAACCCCGTGACGCCGGGGGTGTTGCGGATCACGGACCAAGAATCGTCGTCGAGGTCGCACCGGCACAGCAGGTACCCCGGGAACACCTTCTTCTGGACGATGACCTTCTTACCGCCCTTGAACTCGACGACGTCCTCCATCGGAATGACGACCTCGAAGATCCGGTCCTCCATGTTCATCGAGACGATCCGGCTCTCGAGGTTCGACTTCACCTTGTTCTCGTATCCGGCGTAGGTGTGCACGACGAACCATTGACCGGGTCGGTCGTAAGGACTCTCGACGAATACCTCGGACTCCTCGTCGAACTCGTCGAACTCCCCCGACTCGTCGAAATCGCCGGTCGCATCGAGGATCGGCTCCTCTGGCGCGATCGTCACCTCGTCTGGCGCGATCGTCACCTCGTCCGTGGCGACCTCTTCGAGGGGCATCGGCTCAGCGGAAGCAGCTCCGTTGTCGCTGACGGTGGAATCGGCCAGGTCGAGGGCCTCGGTCTCGGAAGTGGACACGGCCCAGACCGACTCCTCTTGAGCAGGCACACCCGCCGACGCGGTGTCGGACTCGTTCTCGGAGCTCTCGGGCTCCGTGGGGAAGTCGCTCATGACCTTCTGCTCACGAGCTCGGGGTGCTGGGGAACAAGTGGATGACGGCGTGCGAGAAGGCGTAGTTCAAAACGAAGATCAGCGACACGAGCAGTACGAGGGTGATGAAGACCACCGTCGCCGAGTTCACGACCTCGGGCCGCGTGGGCCAGGCAACCTGTCTCAGCTCGGAGCGCACCTCGCGGCCGAACTCGGCGACCCGTCCGGGGAACGACATCTCGGGCCGTGGTTGCGGACGAGTACGCGGGGGCTCGGTTCGCCTGGCCGCGGGAGAGCCATCGGCCTCCACTTGGCCCTGGCGCTGCATCATGCGCTTCATCTCTCGGTTCACGACTTCGTACGCCTTTCGACTGCGCACCTCTGCACGAAGGTGGCAGGGCAGGAGGGACTCGAACCCCCAACCGCCGGTTTTGGAGACCGGTGCTCTACCAGTTGAGCTACTGCCCTCCGGCAGCTCGGGCACCGCTTGCCCCCAGCCGGCCTTTCGGGGGCCCGGTCATGAAGGTTACTCCTTCGTCGCCCCAACGGCGCCCCGGCACGTGCCTCTGCACGAGCCCCGACCCTCTCTCGGGCGGGCACCCGCCCGGGCCCGCGGCCCTGGCACCCCGTGGCCCCGACGGCCTTAGCGGGTTTCCTTGTGCAAGGTGTGCCGGCGGTCCCACCGGCAGTACTTGTTCATCTCGATCCTCTCCCGGTCGTTCTGCCGGTTCTTGATCGTGATGTAGTTGCGACGCTTGCACACCTCGCAGGCCAGCGTCACCTGGACCCGCTTCTCGTTCTTCGCCATCGCCTGCTCCTGAAATCGTCCTAGTTCTGTCGTCTGGTAGCGGCGGCGGGACTCGAACCCGCGACCCCACGATTATGAGCCGTGTGCTCTGCCGACTGAGCTACGCCGCCGAGGGGTGAGCCCCCTGTCGGAATCGAACCGACGACACCAGCCTTACCATGGCTGTGCTCTGCCGACTGAGCTAAGGGGGCGGCACAGCACTTCTGCAGCGAAGAAGTGTAGTTGGTCGGTTTGAGCCCACCCACTCCCTGTATCGGCCTGCATCTGAGCCCCATTGTTCGACCCACCGGTACCATGCCCCGATGCGGGTCCGCCTTGCGAGCCCAGACGACGCCGAGGCGATCCGGCGCATCTACAACAAAGAGGTCACAGGCTCCACTGTCACGTTCGATCTCGTGCCTCGGACCCTGAGAAGCCAGAGAACCTGGATAGCTCGCCACCAAGGGGCGCACCCGGCATTGGTCGCCGTGGAAGGGTCTCGTGTCTGCGGCTTCGCTTCGCTCTCGCCGTTCCACGAGCGAGCCGCCTACTCCACCACCGTCGAGGACTCGGTCTACGTGGACGAGGACTGCCGCGGCAAGGGTGTGGGCAGGGCCCTCCTCGACGAGTTGCTCGTGCTCGCGACGCGACAGGGCTTCCACACGGTGATAGCGAGGACCACCGCCGACAACGGGGCTTCCATCGCACTTCACCAGGCCTGCGGGTTCAGCCTGCTCGGAGTCGAGCGCGAGGTCGGCCGCAAGTTCGGGCGTTGGCTGGACGTCGCAATCCTGCAGAAGATGCTCTGAGGCCTCGGTCCACCTCGCGCCTCCGGCCGGCGGCCGGCGGCCGCCCGCAGAGGGCAGCCGTTTCCCGCTCAGGTCCCTGCGTAGTCGAGGCTCGGGCCCGGCTCGTCGATCCCACCGGGTGTTCCACCACCGCGCCTGCGCCAGCGCGACAGCGACCGTCCCCTTTCGAACGGGGTGAGAGGGACGGTCAAGATGCCGAGGCACACCAAGAGTGCAAAGGCGACGGTGAGCGGGTTGGCGTGCAAGAGGTCCGAGACCAGCTGCCTCCCGCCTGGAAGGCCGAGGAACACCGATGAGATCGACAGCCCGATGATGAGCGAGCGCATCTTCCCGGCGGCCACCGGGGCGAGGAGGATGAGCCCCCACGAGAGGTACCAGGGCTGAACCACCGGGCCGAGGGCCACGACTAGCAGCATCGTGAGACCCATGGCGCGCAGGCTTCCCACGCGATCGGAGTTCAGAAGCAGCCACACCCCGGCTATCGCCGCGGCGCTCAGCCCGATGAACCGTGTGACCGAGAGCATGGTGTGCAGCGGGACGCCGATTCCGACGAGATGCGCGACGTCGGTTAAGAAGATCCCCACTCCGGTCGACGGCGCAACCCACGACCGGACGGTCCCCGGGGTCGCCAGGTTCAGCACCCAGCTCCAGCCGAGGCCGGTGACGAGCGACAGTCCGCCCATGATGGCGGTCGCGATCAACCCCGCGGTGACCACCGGCCTTATGCGGGCGCGAAGAGGCAGACCTATCCCCGTCCAGTCCCAGGCGATGTACAGGATGCCGAGGGCCGCAGGGACCTTTACCGCAGCGGCCAGCGAGCAGAGGACGATGCCCGCGACCGGCCTTCCACGTTTGGCGACAGCGATGCCGGCGAGAAGGAAGCCGAGCATCAGAGCGTCGTTGTGAGCCCCCCCCACCAGATGGAGGGTGGTGACGGGGTTGAGGACGGCCAGGGTGAAGACGTAGCCGGCGTCACGACGCATGCTCCGGGCGAGAGTCGGGATGCTCACGGCGATCAGAGCCACGCCCACGAGAGAAAGCAGGCGGAGCATCACCAGATCGGGTAGCTCGTGGTGCATCGACAAGCTCGTGATGATGCCGTCGAGCTGCATGAAGAGCGGCCCGTACGGAGCGGGGGTGTTGAGCCAGAGCTTGTCCACCAACGACACCGACTGCACCCCGCCGAGAACCCCTGGACCGTAGTGGTAGGGGCTTATGTGATGGCTCATCATCTCCCCTTGCGCCACGTAGCTGTAGACGTCGCGACTGAACAGCGGGGGCACTATGAGCAGGGGGAGGATCCACAAGCAGAAGATCCACGCCAGCTTGCGGACCGGGACGCCTCCTAGCTGTGCGGTGGTCCGGATGAGGCTGTACCAGGCGCGCATGAGCAGCAGCAATCCGCCGTACACGGCCACGAGCCCGAAGAAGAGCCAGTGCGTAGACGGCTCGGACCCGGTGGCGGGAACCCCGAAGAACCAGGCGCCCGCCTGCTTCAGGACGAAAGGTGAACGCTGCTGGGAGACTCCGGCCGTTATCGCGGTGACGGCGACGAAGCCGAGGATCGCCGGGCGCAAGAGCAACCTGGAGACGTCGGCTTCCCCCGCGACGGCTGGGACGTCCGGGCCTACCAGCGCGCTGAAGGGCCAGCGCGACCTCACCGCCTCGTCCCAACGCGTCAGCCGGTCGAGCACCGCTGTCACGACGGGAAGGGTTAGGAGACGGGCCGCGACGGCGCGAACCAGGGTAACGAGGCGGACGAGAAGTCCACGGAGATCGGTCTTCGTCTCCACGCCGGTCAGAATCCGCCCCATCAGGTGGGTCGGGCCTCCAGGGTCAGATAGGTGGTCCGCCTGCCCCGCAGGCCGACCATTACGGACATCCGAACGGGCACGGGCTCCGGCAGGATCAGCCAACTCCTGCTCGAAAGGGGGCTCCGTCGTAACGACATTGTAATGAGCCCTCGCCGCGAGGCAAGTCAACACCGGCTGGGCCGAGGGAGGTCGTTCGCACATCTCGGGAGGCCGGTCGCAACCTCACGAGGACGCGCAGTGGGCCGGGAAGGATTCGAACCTTCGAAGGCAACGCCGGCAGGTTTACAGCCTGCTCCCTTTGGCCACTCGGGCACCGACCCGTGCGTGACGTTACCCGAGCGCGGCGCCCTCGATCTCCCGATCGGACCCGGAGCTAGGGTGTCCGCGTGCCCACGTTCGACGTCGTCTCCGAGGTCGACATGCAAGAGGTGCGCAACGCTGTCGACCAAGCCAACCGCGAAGCCAGCACGCGTTTCGACTTCAAGGGAACCGACTCGTCCGTCGAGATCGGCTCAGACGAGCTCGTGTTGCACTCTGCGACAGAGGATCGGCTGCGGGCCCTTCATCAGGTGCTCGAGGAGAAACTGGTTCGTAGGCAGGTATCGCTCAAGGCGCTCGAGGACAAGAAGATCGAAGAAGCAGCAAAAGGGACGGCCCGCCAGCACATCGCCATCCATGCCGGGATCTCCGCCGACAACGCCAAGCGCATCAACAAGTTCATCAAGGACATGAACCTGAAGGGCGTCTCCTCACAGACCCAAGGTGACCAGGTTCGGGTGTCGTCGAAGAAGCGCGACGACCTACAGGCGGTGATCCAGGCGCTCAAGGACGGGGACTTCGGCGTTCCCCTCCAGTTCACCAACTTCCGCGACTGATTCACCGACGCCAACTGGTTGGTGTTCGGCCCCGGCGGGATGCGGGTGGTGGCGGAAGAGCCGGTTGAAGAGCAGGAACTTGCCGACCCACAGGACGCCGTAGGCCGCGAAGTTGGCTCCAAGCACGATGATCGTACGTCCGAAGTGGTGGAAGTGGTGCGACGTGCTGAAGTTGTGCGCCACCGCCGCGGCGACCGTCGAAAGCGCCAAGCCGGCGAACGAAGCCAGCCAGAACGGCACGACCTCCTTCATCAGGTGCGAACGTCCCGTCTTGCCCCAGGCCCACCGGCGGTTCAGGTAGTACGACGGGATCGTCGCGACGGCGTTGGCGAAGATTGCACTGGGAACTTCTGACCAGAGGTGGACGACCCCGAAGACGAGGCCCAGGACGCCCAGGGACACTGCCGTCGAGACGACCGACACCATCGTGTAACGGATCATCTTCTTCCCAGACGGGGTCTGGTAGATGCCGATCAGCCGTTCGAGACCGGCTACGGGGGTGGCGCGCATTGGGCGCAACTCTACCCCTACGGCCCCTTCCTCATACCTCGCCTGGTCGCAGCGGGTGTCCCTCTCAGCTGGCTTTTATACAGCGTTGGCCGCGGCAACGGCGCCGAACCAAGACGCGCTCGGTTTGGGCCGGCGAACGAAATTCTCGCGATCCACCTCCACCAGACCGAACGTCGGCCCGTAGCCGAGAACCCACTCGAAGTTGTCGAGAAGGCTCCAGTAGATGTAGCCGCGGACCACGATCCCGTCGTCGATGCAACGGTGAAGACCCGAGAGCGCCTCGGCTACGAACGAGATCCGCTGTGAGTCGTCTGCAGTGCCTATCCCGTTCTCCGTCACGAGCACCGGGGTCCCGCCCGTCACCTGCGCAGCCCGTCGGACGGTCGCCTCGAGCGCCTGGGGCCAGTACTCGTATCCCATCTGGGTCAATGCCACGCCGGGATCGGGTGGAAGGGTCCGCGACGGTCCGATTCGCGCGCGGCTGTAGGTCTGGACCCCTACGAAGTCGTCTCCGTCTGTCGCCGCAAGAAAGACGTCCTCCGCCTCGTGCCGCATCTCCTTCAGGTTCTCCTCGCCTCCGTCGGCGGCCTGGTAATCCGTCATCGAGAGGGTGAGACCGACGGGGAAATCGCCGCGACCCGAGCGAAGCGCCTCCGCCCCGAGGCGGTGTGCGCGGCAGAGCGCTTCGCTCACGGTGTGGTGTCGCTTCTCGTCCTGGACGGCCGGAGGGAAGATCCCGAGCCGGTACCCAACGAACGACACGATGTTCGGCTCGTTGATCGTGCACGCCCACCCGACCAGGTCGCCGAGATGGGACACGGCGCGCTCGCAGTAACGCGCGAACGTCTCGGGCGCGTCGGGGGCCTCCCAGCCTCCGCGCCTCGCCAGCCATCTCGGGATCGTGAAATGGTTGAACGTCACTATCGGCAAGAGGCCACGCTCGCGACAGAGCGCGCAAATCGTCCTGTAGTGCTCGAGGGCCGCCACCGACCACTCGCCTTCCTCGGGCTCGATCCGGCTCCACTCGACCGAGAACCGGTAGGCGCCGAGCCCTAGTGACGCCACAAGGTCGACGTCCTGCGGCCAGCGGTGAAACGAGTCGCACGCATCTCCGCTCGGCTCCACACAGGGTGTCGACTCTGCGTGCTCGAACTCCCACCAGTCGTTGTTCAGGTTCTGCCCCTCGACCTGGTGCGCTGCGGTGGCGGCACCCCAGAGGAAGCTCTCCGGGAATCTCAGGTCGGGCATCTGACACACCGTAGTTGCAGCAAGTCGGTCGACCCCTGAAAGGATGTGATTCGTGGGTGAGGCACTCGACTCCTTGGTGAAGCTGCTCGACATAGAGCCGATCGAAGTCAACATCTTCAGGGGAGTAAGTCCCGAGGAACGGCGCCAGCGCGTCTTCGGTGGCCAGGTTGCCGCCCAGTCGCTCATGGCCGCCGGCCGCACGGTCGACCGGGGCCGGGTGCACTCACTTCACTCGTACTTCCTCCGGCCCGGTGACCCCACAGCTCCGATCCTCTACGAGGTCGATCGGATTCGAGACGGGCGGTCGTTCACGACCCGCAGGGTTGTCGCCATCCAGCACGGGGAGGCGATCTTCAACATGGCGGCTTCGTTCCACGTCGATGAGGAGAGCCCCCTCGTCCACCAGGTGCCGATGCCGCAGGTGCCGGGACCCGACGAACTGCCTCCACTCGCCGAGCGTCTCGAACCCCTTCGTGACGAGCTCGCCGACTGGTTCGCGCGCTCCCACCCGATCGAACAGCGACACGTCGGCGAACTCCCTTGGATGGCGCATCAGGGACGCGACCCGGTCCAACGGCTATGGATCCGCGGCGACGGGACACTGGGTGACGACCCCCTGCTGCACGCGTGCGTGGTCGCTTATGCGTCCGACATGTCTCTCTTCGACACGATGCTCGCACCGCACGACGTGCGATGGGTCGACGCAGAGTTCATGGGAGCGAGCCTCGACCACTGCATGTGGTTCCACCGGCCGTTTCGCGCCGACGAATGGCTCCTCTACGACATGGACAGCCCGGCCGCCTACGGGGCGAGGGGCCTCGCACGCGGCTTCCTGTTCACGCGCGACGGAACGCTCGTCGTGTCGATGGTCCAGGAGGGGTTGATGCGATTGGTCCCTCGCCAGTCGACCTGAGCGCATTCGAGCTCCCGCCGTTGCCGCTCGCTCTGGGCCCAATGCCACTAGAGGCGGGGCACCAGGGATTCACCGGCACTCCGCTACACGGATTCGGCATAGTGGGATGCCCACTCGGCAGCGGGTGCATGACGACTTGGGTCCGCCGCGGATAGTCGGTACCGGGCAGGCAGAACTTGGAGCCGCTCACCGGGCCTATCGACGCATTCTCAGAATCACAGGCGACCTGGTCGAGGAAGACCGCATTCAAGTTCGGAAGGGTCGTCGCGCCCGTGCACGCCGGGTAGAGGAGCTCGAGATAGGAGGGCGAGCTCTTCGCTGCACCGCCTCCGATCTCCGTGTTGCCGCTGTAGCAGTCCGTCGCGCCCGGCTCGAGATTGACCGCCGCGAAGTCACCGTTCGTCGGGTTGCCGAAGAAGCCGTTCGAGCCGTAGGTATTGCCGATGATCGCGTCGCCGGACTCGTCGAACAAGCAGGCGACTTGGGCCTGGGTACCACCCGTGCAGGGGTCTCCGCTGTCGGGATAGGGCACGAGGATCGTTCCCCAGGCACCGTTGTGGACGAAGGTGTTGTCCATGACGGTGTCGTTGCGCCCGCCCGAGATCGACATGCCGGTGCCCACCGGGCCGGCGGCTGCGGATCCCAGCGCCGGGACGTTCGGGTTGTTGTTGTCGTGGACGTTGTTGTGAATGAACACCCAGCACGAGTGAGTCTTGGTGATGGGGCTTATGCCGCCGTTGGGGCAAGCACCGTTCTGGGGCGGGGGGTTGTCACCGTTCTGGCTGTTGGTGTCGAACCCGTCCTCGTTGTTGTCGAACTGCGAGTTCTCGATGACAAGTTGGCCGCCCGAGTTTGAACCCGAGTACCCCAGCGCGTTGTATTCGGCCCAGGCGTGATCGACCGTCTGGTCGCACACCTGTTGGCAAGCCCCTATGTAATAGCCCGAGTCGTTGAAGTTGCTCGCGTAGGTCTGGTCCCACGTGCCGCCGCTCCAGTTGCTGGAGAAGATCCCGTACTGCGCCGCTGTCGACTCGTCGCCGTAATAGGTGCTGGTCGCGTTCAGGTACGACCCCCCGAATCCCCATCCGCCGACCTTCCTGCTGTCGGCGCCGCCGTTCCACCAGATCTCGTTGCCTGTCTGGCCGTCGCCCCCCGCGCCTCCGAGGAAGTTGCAAACGGTCAGGTTCTGCACCCAGACGTCGTTGGCCTTCCAGACCTCGATGCCGTTGAGCCCGAGAGGGCCGGACTTGTCCGAAGGCCCGAAATTCTGATCCGCCGCCTTGGAGCTGCACGGCGCCGAGCCGGGCTTGGTCCCGTCGACTATCACCGTGTTGCGGTTCATGCCGCGCAGCCACACGCCGGGTGTGGTGATGAGCACACCCGCAGGCATGTCGGGCTGTCCGGCCGGCACGCTCGACGAGTTCGTCTTGTAGTCGCCGGGCCCTACCAAGATCCAGTCCCCCGGCTTAGCCGCGTCGACGGCTGCTTGGATCGTGGCGAACTGCCCGGCGATGCCGCTGTAGGTGCCAACCCTCAGCACGCTGGCCTGTTCGCCCGTCAGTTGGATCCCGGGGCCTCGACCTCCCAGGGTCATCAGCGCCACCAGAGCCACTGCTCCCGCCGGCGACAGCGCTCTGATCCACGAGCGTCTCGATCGAAGCCGCAACTACCCACCTCCTCGTCAGAGGGGGTAACGGCGCTGGACTGCAGACCTAGCGATCGCCGATCGGCACGTACGGCCTGGGCTCGGATCCCACGAAGAGCTGCCTCGGCCGCACGATCTTGGAGTCCTGGTCGAGCAGCTCCTGCCAGTGGGCGAGCCATCCCGCGGTCCGGGGGATGGCGAAGAGGACCGGGAACATCTCCAAGGGGAAGCCCATGGCCTGGTAGATGAGTCCCGAGTAGAAGTCGACGTTCGGGTAGAGGCGCCGGCTGGTGAAGTACTCGTCTGCCAGGGCTATCTCCTCGAGCTTGAGCGCGATGTCGAGGAGCGGGTTCTTTCCCGTGATGGCGAACACTTCGTCCGCTGTGCGCTTGATGATCTTCGCTCTCGGGTCGTAGCTCTTGTAGATGCGGTGACCGAAACCCTGCAGTCGCCCGTGTCCCGCTTTGACGGACTCGACAAAAGCGGGGACGTTGTCCATCGACTCGATCTCCTGGAGCATCCTGATGACGGCCTCGTTGGCGCCCCCATGGCGCGGCCCGTAAAGAGCAGCGCAAGCCGCGGCGCAGCACGAGTACGGATCGGCGTGCGAGGAGCCCACCACCCTCATCGCCGTGGTCGAGCAGTTCTGCTCGTGGTCGGCATGGAGGATGAACAGGATGTCGAGTGCTCTGGCAAGCGTCGGGTTCGCGTCGAATCGCGGTTCCGCGACCTTCCACATCATCGACAGGAAGTTCGAGCAGAACTCGAGCGAGTTGTCCGGGTAGACGAAGGGCATTCCCACGCTGAACCGGTGGGCCGCCGCCGCCAGCGTGGGCATCTTCGCGATGAGCCGGATGACCTGACGCTGCCTGGCCTCGGGGTCGAAGATCTCCTTCGCGTCCAGGTAGAAGGTGGAGAGCGCCGCGACCGCCGAGACGAGCATTCCCATCGGATGGGCGTCGTAGTGAAAGCCTTCGAGGAACCGCTTGCGCACGTTCTCGTGGATATAGGTGTGGTACGTGACGTCGTGTCGCCATTCACTGAATTGCGCGGCCGTCGGTAGCTCGCCGTGGAGTAGCAAGTAAGCCACCTCGAGGTAGTTCGATCTCTCGGCGAGCTCCTCGATGGGATAGCCGCGGTAGCGCAAGATGCCCTGCTCTCCGTCGACGAAGGACACGGAGCTCTCGCAGGCGGCAGTTGCGGTCAGGCCCGGGTCGAAGATCCAGATCCCCGGCAGGAGCTTCTGCCACTCGCTGGCGGCGACCCCCCCGTGACGAATCGGTATCTCGAGTTGGTTGCCTGTCCGGTTGTCGACGATGGTGATGCTCTCGGTCACGAACTCGGAGCCTCCTGTCAGGTTCGTAGTCGATCCTATGACGCCACGGCAGGTCAGGTCACTCCAGGGCTGCGGGCGGCTGCCCGCGGAGTCCCCGAGCCGGTCGATGCGTTCGAGATCTTCTCGATGAACGACGCAGAGACCGACGCGGAGCGAGTGGGGTCACCGGTGTAGGCGGCCGTGATCGCGTGCACTCCAGCTGCCGGGTAGCTCACTGTGCAGGTGGCCCGGCCGTGGCTCACAGGCTGGGTCCCACAGCCCGAGATCGGGGTGGCGTCGTCGGAGAAGGCCACGGTGCCCGTGGCCTCAGGCAGACCCCCAACCGATGCTGCGACCGTGGCCAGATATGTGACCCTCCCACCCGCCGCCACGGTGCTCACGGAGGCGTAGACGGTCGTGGTCGAGATCGCCTGCGAGATCGTCAAGGGAAGCAAGATCGTCGCCGGGCTACCGGGCGCCGCCGGTGAAGTCGCGGAGACCCGAAGATTGTACGAAGCTCCCGGAGACACCGTGAGAGATGGAAAGTTCAACGCGATCGACCGTCCCGCGCTCACGTCGACACGACCTCGAGGCGAGACCGGGACGGGAGTGAACGTTCCGACCGCGCCTTGAGCACCCGAGGCAGTGAGTGAAGCGACGACT
>Ga0116217_10000775_pt1 | contig 32040 bp, 25 predicted proteins | sample Sb_taG_6_FD_89697 | JGI IMG/M metagenome (GOLD analysis project Ga0116217, IMG submission 89697) | Peat soil microbial communities from Weissenstadt, Germany - Sb_50d_4_PS metaG | ecosystem: Environmental > Terrestrial > Soil > Wetlands > Peat | place: Germany: Weissenstadt | collected 2010-09-21 | reverse complement strand
TCTGGTCGTAGCCCAGGCAGAGCACTTCGTGGCCGCCCTGTTGCTGTTCACCCGGTTTCGGGATCGGCATCATGCCGGTGTCGGCCACCTGCTGCGACATGAATGACTCGTAGACCGTGAACCCGACCGTAACCGGCCACGGCGTTGCATCGGCCAAGCACCGGAGAAAGTCCGACAAACTCCCGATGCGGTGATAAGCGCCCGTCTTATACTTGGGCGCGTTCTGTGCCTGCTCCGCTGTCGGCTTGGTTAAGTTGCCCGCGACGTAGGGATATAGCGACATTTCACAGCAACCTTTCGCTGTGAGCGCCTGGCAGCCAATGCGCGGCATCGCGCCTTCATCTTTGGGAAACGACCCGTCGGCCAGCAATTCCTCGACGTACAGGCACTGCGGGCTCAAAATCGGTGACGTCTTCTCGTACTTGCGCGCGATCCACTCGCGGGCGGACGAGAAGGCATGTCCGGTGCAACTGCCTTCCTCGCCCTGGTCCTTAATCGGTCCGCCCCACTCCCGCAGATCCACCTGTTGCGGGACAGGTTCTGATCGCGGCGAAGCCCGGTACATCCGGTCCCGCACATCGTGAACGTCGCGAAGCGCGCCAAACTTGCGGTGTATCACTGGAGTCGTCCGAAAGTCACCGCCCGCACGAGTCTCGAGTGCCGATGGAGTTTCAGTTTCGGGGTTACCGCATCCACGGCCGGGTTGCCAGTCGGCGACAGCAGGATGCTGTTGTAATGATCCACGAAGGTGGAGACGCTGTAGGGCGGCGCGGTCCGCATGCTTTGGGACGAAGCCGCGTTCTGACAGGATGGAATCGCTGCCCTGATTGCACCCACCGTACCGGCCACCAAGTCAGCAAGCAGCGTAATCTTCGTCTGCGTGTTCGAATCGCTCACCTGCGCGACCCGAAGCACCATTTGCTGATCGGCCTGGTATGCACTCACAGCTGCTTGCAACTGCTGGCAAACGCCCGACGCGTTGCCCGGGGAGGCCTTGGCGAAGTCACTGGCCAGCGTCTTGATGAGGGTTGCGTCGGCATTAATCTGTGCTGCCAGATTGCTGTTTACCGGCTGGCTGTTGGCCACGGCGACGATTTGCAGAATGTTAATCAGCGCCGGCGCCGCCGTGGCCAGAATGGAATCGAGCGTCGACACCCAAGCGGTCGAACATGCGGTGCAGAACATGGCAAGAGACAGCGAAGTGACAAGAACTTTCCTCATAAATGGTTTTTCCTCTGATTTTCCGGAAATTGACTTAGTTACTTCGAGTTGACGGTGGCATACGGCGAAGGCAGCCAATGAGCCACGACGACGGCCAGCGGCGCAAAGATCGCCGCCGCAGTGGCATGGTTCATCCAGAACGCAGCGATCGCCGGCGTGGCGGTGTTCGCGAGCGTGGTAAGCAGCAGCACAACAGTGGGCAGATAGACAGCGTACTTTTTCAAGATAGTATCTCCTTAGTGATAGCGTCACACTGATGTCGATTGGGGTAGTGGAGTGAAATCGGTCAAGCCCCGATACCGGACCTGTATTTCGCCCATCGCGAGCGCTTCGTCAGGGCTTCCCGGCGAGATGACAATCCCTCTTGCGCCAGGCCAACGTGTACCCAGCCGTACTCGAGGATAAGTTGGTCATATTCGATGTCGGACTTCAGGATGGATAGCGCCAGCTCCGTCGGCGTTCCTAACGCGGGACAAACGAAGTCGCACGCCAGGCCGTGGCAATGGCGCTCGTCACCACTTCGCCCGCCGCCTGGTTTACCTGTGCCGAACGGTAGCCGTTGTGCACGACGATGGGCTTGTCCCCAAGCAGCGTTCTAATTCCTTCCATCACCGCCGCCACCAAGCCCAGATTTGCAACAACCATCGGACTCGGAGTGTTGTCCAGTCCGAGCCGTGCCGCCGCTTCGGAGAAAGAAAGTTCCTCCAGAGTGAAATGCTCTGAGATTGTCACGGGATGCTTCAGTGGCCTCAGAATTACGGCGCTGCTAGTGCCGAAGTCACATCCATCAAACCAATGTCGGCACGGCAACTATTTGGACCCAAATTTTTCCAGAGCACGTTGCCATCAAGCGGGGCGGCAGCAGTCGTCCCATCGGTTGTGCAATAGTTCCCCACGTTCGGGCATCCACTGTCCCAGTTTGGAATACTGGGGCCCTCTGCACCGCTCCCGCTATAGGTATAAGTCGAAGTTGAACTATTCCAGAAGCCGGCCGCCTGGTAGATATCCCCTCCACTATTGTGGGTTACGGGCAGCATAGAATCGAGGTAAGTAACTGGCTGATTAGGAGATGGAGCATACTGCCCGCGCAAGGGACTCACGCAAGTCGCCGCACCCGTCTTATCTCCGCGGGTATTCATAAAATCGCTCGTGTACGCCAGCATCTTGCCGTCGTGCGAGATCACGCCGATGGAGTTCTGGACGCCGAAGCCAGGATTGGACCCGGTACTCCAGTTATGACCAAAGCGATACACCAATTGCGAGCCATCGGGCATGAAGGCAAGTATTTCACCGTACCCTGCCGCACAGTAGGCGCTCTCGCCACTTCCACCACCGCATTGTGGGGGGAGGGTAGCACCGCCGAACGTTGGCACTGACCCTGTGGGAATGAAAACTGGATACAAAGCCCCTGTGCCCGGATCGTTACGAGAGCTGGGATGCCCGTCTGTAGGCAGCGAGACGGTAAGCGACCGGATGCCGGGATTTGGGGCTCCCACATAGTTGTTGTTAACGTTCGTGTAGCCGTTGAGCTGGACGTAAGTGCCGTTGCAATATGGGCTGACCACATTCTCTGGGCAATTGAGCTGATTGAAGTAGTGCTGGAAGTAAGCTCCACCGCGCAGATCAAGACCGTAGGTTGAAGCGGCGTGACCGTCCGCGCCAAAGTCGGGGCCGAGTTCAAGAGTCGGCTGCGTCAGGTTCGAGTACCAGTCCGCGACGTAGGCGTAGCAATACCCAGCTTCTAGTGTCCAATTCGAGTTTGAAATGGGGTCCGCGCCGCCTGGAGAGATCGCTGTCTTAGTCGTGTAATAGTTGTGATCCGTGGGCGACCAAACGTAATCTCCCGACGCGTAGGAATTGGCGCTCGACCATGTGGCGTTCGGCCAGCTGGCGAAGTCGGTCCAGCGTACTGTACCAGCAGTACAGCTTCCATTCGCGGTTGCGGAGATTTCCGGCCAAGCGCCGCCACCGCTCGTGTAATTCTTGTTGAGTTCTCCACCCCCGGACACTCCTATCGAGCCATACTCGTCGCTGTAGTAACTTCCAGCGGCGTGCAGAGTGAATTTGTCGATGAAATTGACCGTGCCGCCCGTCCCGCAATTCGAGCCGCCCATCTTGAAGCAACTCACGGCATCGTTCGTAATGAGTTGCCCAGCGGTGTCGGCTGTGCCCGTGCTCGGCCAGTTCGGGCCTTCATTCGTGCCATTATAGATTTTAGCGAGCCGGGTGTTGATTCGGCGGCAGCCACGAGTGGGGTTGAAATACAGCACATCGAAGCCCGGTCCCTGGCTGGCCACTTTGCCGATGTTTTTCCAGCTCGCGGAACCATCCGTACACGTACTGCCCTGAGTCGCACAACCTGAAGCCCAGTTCGGTTCTGTTCCGCCGGTCGTGCCTGCTGAGGCTTGGAACGTCCAGGTGTTGCCGGTGGGCTGGTTATTGACCGGCATGATGAAGACATCGGGGCCAACCACGTATCCCGGTCCCGATAGCGTCACTCCAGGCTGTTCGCTGATGGTCTGGTAGCTGCCACCGCCCGCCGACGCCAGGGTGAGCGCTCCGCCGTTCGACAGTGAAAATATGCTAGTCCAGTAACTCTGATAGTCGCTCGCAACCACATGACAAGGAATCGTTCCTGCACTATCGGAGGAGAAATCGACATAGGCTGCCCGCGCGACTGAGTCATTCACACCCATCGGACTGCCAGTGGTGAATGTATCCTTGATAACGAGCGGCAGATTTCCCTCGTAAAGCGTATTCGGTGGGTCGTTTGGATTACGACTAAATGCAGTCGAAGACGTGTTGCCCATCTGGTACTGGGTACAAGCGCCAGCCCCGGTGTTTCCCGGTTTAGGCGTGCAGCTTGCGGCGGTTACGTTGCTCTTGACGACGCAGGGCGAAGTCGCGCAGGAGTGAGCGAGAAAGTTTGCTTCGAGAATATGGGCAAAGCGGTTGACGCTGCCGCCGTTCACCCAGGTAAACATCACATCGTTTGCGTACCCGATGCCAAACAAGTCCGCACTGCCGCTCGGCACCGCAAAGCCTATGGCGGCGCTTTGGGTAGTCTGGTCGGTGAGGAAGATGTTGTAGGAGCCAAAGTCGGGATCGGTGAAGGAAACGCCAGCGACCGCACAGTCGGTATGAAATGGCGGCGAATAGGACGGGCAGTTCGTGGAAGACGTGTCGGCATCCAAGCGATTGAACGGCAGCGGGTCCGTCAGGCCATTTTGAAACAGCATCGCGCTGCCCGCTTCCCCGGTGGTGGCGCCCGGCGTACAGGTTTCAACCGTGGGATCGTAGAACGGGAACGCGGTGGGGGCGTTGAGCGAGTAGCCGTGGACGCAATTGTCGGTCCGGGCTGAGTACGTCAGGGGAGCCCCTCCTGAGACCGGCGAACCGTATGCCGCCGATCCCGAGTACAACCCGACCCCCGAGTATGCCGCTTGCCCGAAGGCAGGAAGGCAAAGCAGCATGATTGCGCAAGTAATCCCAAACCAATTGCCGCTGCGAATCTCCTCTGCCTCTTCCTGTTCACACTGCGGACACGAGCCGTCGTCACCCCAATGGTCTTCGTTCTTCGGACAGTGCTTTTCAAAATACTCTCGGTCTTCGCGAGCTGAAATCTCGGCCAAGATCTCGCTTTCTTCAGCACAGTCCGCCTCACGCCCAGGACAAGGCAGGTTAGGCCGATCTATACACCTATGCATCAATGCTTTACTCATGTCTTCTCCATCGCCACAGAAACATCGTCTTTCCCGCGACCACGATGCGCTTAGATCTCCCTTTGCGTTCTCTGCGATCCTCGGCGCCATCTGCGGTCAAGAGCTCTTCTCCGCAGGGCGAATCCGAGAGGTTTCCAGTACTGCTCTCGGTTATGGGCGTTTACGGGACAAACTCTCGCCCTACCGGACGCCCTTCCAGCAACTCACGCAACCCTGAACCCCCACCTCCGTCGTTCTCGCCTTCGCTATAATGTTTGTTTGCTCTTTCCCCGCCGATTGCGCAGGGCTTCATGGAAAGGGAACTATGCCGACTGACGTAGTCATGCCCCAGATGGGCGAATCAATTTTCGAAGGCACCATCACCAAGTGGCTGAAAAAGCCCGGTGACAAGGTCCAGCGCGACGAACCCCTGTTCGAGATTTCCACCGACAAGGTCGACGCTGAGATCCCCGCGCCCGCCAGTGGAATCCTTCAGGAAATCAAGGTTTCCGAAGGCAACACCGTTCAGGTCAACACCGTCGTCGCTGTGATTGGCGACGGCAGTGGCGCTTCCGCTCCTGCCCCTGCCAAGGCCGCGGCTCCTGCTCCTGCCGCTCCTGCACCCGCAAAGAAAGAAGCCCCGGCTCCGCCGCCCGCGCCCGTTGCCAGCGCTCCCGAGGAGGAAGAAGATTCCGACGTTCGCTCTTCCCCGCTTGTCCGCAAGCTCGCCCGCGAGCACAATGTGGACCTTGCAAAAGTAAGCGGCACCGGCACGGGCGGCCGCGTCACCAAGCAGGACGTCCTCGATTTCGTTGAGCATCGCGCGGCTGCTCCGGCTGCGGCCCCCGCACCCCGTCAAGCCTCGGCCCCTGCGCCGGCTGTGATTCCGGGCGACCTTGTACCCATGTCCCAGATGCGCAAGATCATCGCGCAACGCATGATCGAATCGCGCCGCACCAGCGCTCACGTCCACAGCATGTTCGAGGTGGACATGACTCGCATCGTCAATTTGCGGAACAAGCTCAAGAGCGGCTTCGAGCAGCGCTACGGCGCTCGGCTTACCTTCATGCCGTTCTTTGTGCGCGCCGCCATCATCGCCCTGCAGCAATATCCGATCGTCAACAGCTCGCTCGAAGGCGATAGCGTCCGCTACCACAAGCACGTCAACGCCGGCATCGCCGTCGCGCTCGATTGGGGACTCATCGTCCCCGTTCTCAAGAATGCCGACGAGCTCAACTTCCTCGGACTGCAGCGCGGCATCACCGACCTCGGCGAGCGCGCCCGTTCGAAGAAGCTCATGCCGGCTGACGTCGAAGGTGCAACCTTCACCATCACCAACCCCGGCCAGTTTGGCGCCGTCTTCGGCTTGCCCATCATCAACCAGCCGAACGCGGCCATCATGGGCGTCGGCGGTATCACCAAACAGCCCATGGTGATCACCGACAAAGACGGCGCAGATTCCATCGCCATCCGCTCCGTCGTTCACCTCACGTTGGGCTACGACCATCGCATTGTCGACGGCGCTGTCGCCGACCAGTTCATGGCCGTCGTAAAGAAAACTCTCGAAAACTGGAGTGAAGAAGTCGGCTAACAGCCAGCGGCGAAAGTGAGTCCCCGCTCTTCAACTATGAATTCGCCAGACTTTGTCATCCCGAGCGAAGCGAGGGATTGCAGTTCGCCGCGCACTACAGATCCCTCGCTTCGCTCGGATGACAATTCCAAAGAAAGTGTTCGCACACCGTCAAACTAACGGCGCTTCCCCCAGCAATAGCGGCCCGTCCTCAGATCGTTCGATGAAATATCGAACCACGTCATCGCGAAGTCCAGGTTTATTTCCTGTCCAGCGCCACAATCCCTGGTAATCTCGCGCGATGTCGGTTGCGGGATTAAAGTCCCACTTTTGCAGAAGCGCCCAGCGCTCGCCATACGCGCGCAGCACTTTGCTGCCGTGAAAAGCGTGCGTGGCAAAGTTGTCGATGCACCCCATCGGGGAGCGGCCTTCGATGCGGTTCAGTTTCGCGGCGCGCGCCTGCCAATTCAGCACGGATTCCACATAGGGCTGCGTGCAGCGCTTCATTTCCGCGGCCACGTTGGTCGCTTGCACCAGCCCGAAGGCCATATGCCAGTCGGCGCTGCCCAGGACACAGGTGTCCAACATCCCCCCCACCGTTTCGAAAGCATCCCGCCGCCACGACCACGCCCCTCCGGTCGCTCCTGGCGCACGACCGAAGGGAAAAGCTTTGGACGGTTGGAGCTTGGCATAGTAAGTATCGGCGCCTCCGCGCCCCGCTTGCCGGGAACGCGAACTCAAAAATTCACTCTGATGCAAATAATTCCATGCAAAACTCGCGCTCATGCGGCAAGGGCGATGACCGAGATGGCTAGTTGCTGTTTCGCCGGTTAGATCGGTATAGGTGCTGAACAGTTGGACAAAGCTGTGGTGCTGGAGCATGTGAATTGCCTCCAGCGCCCAGTCATGCCGCGTGAAATGGAAGTCGCCGTCCACGTATCCGCCATACTGCCAGTCTGCCGGGAAGCGGCGTACGCCCTCATTGATGGCGCATTCCTTGATCCAAAGGCTGGAGTCCGTCCGCAGTTGCAGATCGAGCGCATTGTCGCGGCTGGTGACTTCGTGCGGACGATCTCCGAAGGCAACCTCGACTACATGCAGCACGACGTTCGGGCTCGTCTCCATGTGAAACCGAAAATCATGGAAAGCTTCTCGTCTGCGCTGCCAGCGGTACGGGTTGGAATACACCGAAACGATGTGCAACTTTTGGGCTTCGGAATACTTCACAAACTCGCGATGAACGTTTGGGTGCTTGAAGGTCAAGACCTTCTCCTCTCGATCTTTGTGCTGCTGGCTGTGCCAGTTTCACAGACATCGTCAGCGGATATCCGGGCCAGGGACGGCTGGCGATTCAAAACCAGCGCTTCGCATTGTGGGTCTCCCTTGTGTTCCTCTGTGCCCGCTGTGGTTCAAGCTTTTCTCTCTTACGGCAACCCCCTCCGAGGCATACCGGACTACACTCTCCTTGAAACCGCCACAGTTTGTTGAGCATTTTCTGCGCCGCGGCGTGAGCTGTCTCTACTTCGGCCCCGGATAGGAACGCCACGCTATGATCGCGCTGATCGCGAACGTGAGCGCAAACGTGATCGCCGCAATTACGATCCGGTCATAAACCGTTCGGCGAAGGTCATTTTTCTCCAGTGCGCTCAGCCGATCTTCGGCCAGCTGCATCCGCCCTGGCCGTCCGTTTCCTATGATCATGTCCATCATCGTTTCAAGTCTCGCCAGCTTCTCCAAAACTTTCTGCTGAAAGTCGCCGGTACCCAGGCGAACCATCACCGGCGGTTGTGCCCCCAAGTCAATTTCGTCGTTTGAATGTTTCATGTCGTTGGATAGTCAACATGCAGCGCCGCCGAATACCGCGAATACTTCGGCGGCCCGCCGCCGTCATAACTCCTCAAGAAATAGGTTTGTGCTCGCGCGTACCGCGTGAGCGTAAAGCTGCTGCTCGTGAAACGGCCCACCAGGTTGCCGTTGTTGTCGGCTCCCCACCCCGCGTCTGAGTACCGCACTTCGATACCGCCTCCCGCCACGGGAGTGAATCCCACGTCAATCGTCACCGTCGTTGAAGTCAGATTCGTGAAATCCGCGTCGATAAGATCGGGAAGATAAACATTCCCCACCATGCTCACATCGATCGGCGTCAGCACCTGAGTCTGCTTCACCAGGGCCGTCACGAAAGCGAAATCCAGAGAGGGATCTCCCGCATCCACAAACCGCACAGTGTAGCGGCTGTTTTCGCCGGCGATGTCCGCGATCTCCACGTCTACTTCGCGCACGATCGCTAGAAACGACGCCATCCGCGATGGAACATTCACCGCCAGCCCATCTCCCGGAAAAATATCCGCCGCCCCGCCCGGCAGGAACTGACTCCACGCCTGGTACTCCCCACTCCATCCCTGGCCAGCGTCATCCAGCAAGGCCAGCGCCGCCGTTTCGCAATCCGCCGAAGTGCGTGGAACCGGCATCCCAATCTCGCGCACGCTCCCGCGCACTCCGTCGTCGCTCCCGCGCTGATGAGCTGCAACGCTCGTCGAGTTTGTCACTCGCGCCAGCGCATGGCCTTGGCCGCGATAACTAACCTCGATCAACTCGTTCGCCGCCGGTATGTACTCCGGGTAGAATTGCAATGCGGGCTCGTTCGAAACATGGCATTCGGCGCCCTCCAGCAACGATCCCGTCCGCCTGGTCCGCGTGCTTTGCCCTGGCAATGTGCTGCGCACCAGTGCATCGGCTGCCAGCCATATGTATGTGAACGCTACCGAACACTGCATGCTGCCGGCATTGATGAGCGCATAGGTGCAAAATCCCGGCGCGTTCGCAACGAGCCCGTCGTACAGAACAGTGGCCGGTGCGATCTGCGTCGCCGGATTCATCGGATCAATATCGTGCACTTCCAGTACGACTCGTACATTGCAGGCAACTGCGCCGCCGCCGCGCGCCGCGCCGCTCGGATGCAGCGAAGAATGAAACACCTGCTGCATTCGGTAAACCTCTGTCGGATACAGCTGCGTAGTGAACACGTAATGGTGTCCGGCCTGTGTGGTGAGCGTTGTGCCCGTCGCGGAGCCTCCGACCAGCGCCTGGATGTTGCAGTTGGCGCCCACGGGCGTTACCCGAAAGCCTGCCAGGCAGCCTGCGATCGAAACCGCCCCGGCATACAGCCCGCCGATCACTCCATCCGATGCCGCATTGAACACGATGTCGCCGTGCTCTAGCACCGTGGCACCGCCCAACTCGATCTTTTCGATGAAGGCCAGGAGCGTTTGACCATCTGTTGCTGTTCCTCCCGCAACCTGCAACTGGCCGTTGCTGACGGTAATCGCATGCTGCGGATCGGTCACGGTCCAATGGGTCGGATCCAGTTCCGTATAAATCTCATCGAGAATCGTGCGGTTATACAGCGCAACCTGACTGCTGCGCGTGAACGGCTTCTGCGACATGTAGAAACACGTCGTGTACCCGTCGCCGCAGAAGTAATCCTTCACATGCGCACTCGACTCCAGTGGCCCCAGAATCGTTACGTCATTGACCAGCCGGTTCACGCTCTGCAATTGAAGATCGCCCGGAGAAAACGTAACCGCATTCTCCGCGAGCGCGTACGTGTTTGCCGCCAGCGGCGCAAAGAACAGCTTGCTGTCATCGTCGCGATAGGCACAACGCGTTGAGAGCGCAATCTCCGCCGCCGATGCGGTCCACTTTTTCGCCGGGTTGACGCTGTAATACGGAATTGGATCCCCTGCCTCGACGCCGTTCACATCAAACCATCCCGGCAGCGCCTCCGCCGTCAACTGCCGGAACGCGTCACCAGCGTTCCGGTCCACAAACGGAGGACGTGGGGGAGGTGCCTTCTGATCCATCAGCATCACGTCGCTGAGCGCGTCTATCTCGTACCGGTAAATCAACCCGCGATCCGCCCAGCCCAGATACTGATATGTCGGCGTCTGGACGATGTAACCAGTGAACAGATCATTGCCGTTGCTAAGGGTCAGCGTAACGCGCCCGCCGATCACCGGCACCATCAAGCTTCCCGTACCGGCGACCAGGCCGAACTTCAATTCGGCCGCGCTGTTCAGCTTGCGCACCAGGCTCGGACTCTTGCTCGAATCCACAAATGGTGTGTAGTCCTGCGGCCCGAGACCGCCGAGGTTATCAATCAGTAATTTCATGGCTTATCGGAAAAACTCCGCCGTCCCCTGTGCCCCTCTCTGGCCTCTGTGGTTAAAGCTCTTGGCTTGTGCTCGTGCTCTCCTCCGGGTCCGACTTTCACCACGGGCTTCCAGCAGGCTGCGGGAAAACTCACGAATGTGTGGATTACCGTGGAAGAGCGGCCCTTCAGGGCCGCGTAAGCCTCGTGAAATCAGTGTGGGCTTTAGCCCCGGTGGTCGTTCTCCTTCGGCAGATTGCATTTTTCCGCAGCCTGCTAGTAAACCGCGGCCCCACTCGCCGGAAAATAACTCCGGTAACACAGCACCACCGCTCCATCGTTGCCGTCCAGGGTTGGCAGCGCCGTAAACGACGCCTGCAATGCCAACTCTCCGATCGGCTTTTGAATTTCGATCAGACTCTCCCGCGTCCATTCCGGCTTCGCCGTGCACGGACTCAAACTCGGATAGAAGAAACACACGCGTCCCCCAGATTCCTCTTCCGCTACGAATAACCCCGACCACTGTTGTAGAAACGCGCCGCCTTCGCGGTCCACAAAAGCCATCACCTTCTGCACCGACGCCCCAGCCTCTGGCACTCCCCCCGGCAATGCCTGCGTTAGCAGCAACGACGTCTGCGTCACCTGTGCGACGCGGCCCACGTTGAACGTAACCCGACGCACATAGTTGGCATCGTGCCGCACGTCCGCTGGATTCTTCACATACGCGGCCGTGATGCCGGTGCCCACGTAGCCAACTTGCTGCGCATAATCCACATCGCATGCCGCCAGGTCGCCAGGCTGAAATCCGGCGATGGCACCCGCTCCCAACACCAGTTCCCCGGCGGTTGAGCCTGCCAGCAAAGGCACGGCCGTCAGCGGAACTCCACCCGATCCTGCTGGCGATGCGCTCGGATCGGTTGCCAGCACATTCATGTGCTCTGCGCCTCCTGCCAGGGCCATCTGCAACTTTCCCCAGTCGCGAAATTCGAAATCAACGCGCGCTCCCAAAGCATGCCGAGCTTGTGCCGACACCGCACCCGCTGTCCCGCTGATCAGAGCCTCAATCTGCGATGTGCTCGTGCGCTGAAAGTTTTCAATCCATCCCAGGTCAATCCACGGCGCCGGTGGGGCATCCAGCTGGAAACCGTTATCTTTCGATGGATCAAAAATTGCCGTCGGCCCGTTCACTCTGTCCACTGGCGCGAAATAAGCACGCGTCTGCCGTGCTATCGGCCGTAACCCCGCCCGCGTCATGCTTCTACCTCTGGCAGAAAGAAATAAACTCTCAGCTGCGCGTACCGTTCCACCCGCGCTGTGCCAGCACTCCACTGCTGTTTCTGGGTCGAGATGTCTCCCGGCGCATTCCCCAACTCCGGTGCCGTCCAGAAAATTCCCGATCCCAAGTCAGCGCTCGGAGTCTGGCTGTAATCGCGCATTTGGGTGTGCGGCGGAGCGCAGATTCTGACCAACTCGTTATCCATTTCCGCCAGCACGCGACCTCGATCTACTCCCGTGCCGCCGCTGCCTTCGCTCGCGTACCAGATGTGGCAATCCAGCCCCAGCATTGGACGCGTGCTCTCCGCAATCAACATGTCGCCAAAGTCGACGTAGAACGCTCCCGGCTGCACTTCCCCAAACCGCGGTTCCATGTTTTCGCGGACCACGATCGCCGGTACCGTGACTCCATCGATCACCATCGTTCGCGCCGGATTCAACGCGGTCAGCCGCTCCCGCAGCGCCATGTAAAAACTGTCTTTCGCCGCCTGCATATCTCTCCTGTTAGAACTGGGCTCACAGATGGTTCTGTGTAGGTCTTGGGAAGGGCACGGCTTCAGCCGTGCCGTTCAGAACCACAAACAATGGGGGCTTTAGCCCCTGAGGGTCTACGCCATCGCCGCCACCCGGTACAGATACGCCACACCCCCGAGCCGTTCGACGACGAACCCTTGGATGTGGAACACTTCTCCGCAATACACCAATCCCAGCGCGGTCTCGAACAACACCTCCGCCGAAGCCACGTTCCGCTGACTCACCTGCTCCGCCATCGCCGAACAGCCCGCCAGCAACTCGATTCGCCGCCGCGGACCGTTGTTCTCCGTGCTCAGTTCCACGACAATCACCGGCGCAATCCGAGCCTGCTCAACTCCCGGATCCACCAAGCCGAGTTCCGCCACGGCATCGGCCGGCATTCCCGCTGCCGCAAACAGCAGGATCACTTCCGTGCCGCCCAGCGTTCGTAACATGGCATCCGCTGCCCGCGCTGCCGCTGTTCCAGAAATCCCAGTCATCGTCATCCCACTTTCTGCGCCACATAGGGCGCCAGCAGCGCTTGCACCGTTTCATCCAACAGCGAATCGGAGAAGTACATCAGTTGCATTCTGTCGGGAAGTACATTTCTCTTCACATTCAGCGCCGGAGTAGCCTGCGCATTCTTTACCAATTGCGCGCACGCCACCTTCACCGCGTCAGGAAACGGATCAAGCCCAGCCGTATACGCAATCTCGATTTCGGTGAACGTCCACCCCAGCGCATTCACCGGAAGCGTGACTTCTCCTGTCTCCAGAAACACGTCCAGGTCCGCCACATTGAGGTCCACCCATGTTCCCGGGATTCCGAACGCGAGAGCCGCATCCCACACCATCTCCTCGTACACTAACTCGCCCCGCCGCGGTGTCGTATACCGAGCCCGCGCCGACACAATCGGCGATGTTGCCGGCGCCACCGGATTCAGCGGTAGATATGTAAGTCGCACCGGCCTTTTTCCATTCTCCGTTCGTAACCGCTCCGTGTACTGAGCGATCGCCAGCGTGGCCCTTCGGCAATGCGCATCCACAATCGCCGAGGCCGCCGTCACCCACGCCAGAGCAGTCGTGGTTTCCAGCCCATACGCGTCATATTCCGATGGTTGCAAATAATTCATGATGGGTTTCCAGTTCTCGATTGTCAGGAACCCGGGTACCCCACTCATCGCGCACTTTGCGATGAGTGGGATCTTCCCCAGTGTTCGACTACCGGTCAACTTTCACTTCGTAGTGCGCATAAGACGCGCCCTTCACCACCACGCCGCCGAATTTCACCACGACGCTCTCCGTCGTCAGCGAGGTCGGCAGTCCCAGCCTGAAGACCCGCGGATTCGGGTCCGTCAGCCAGTGGTACTCGATCAGGTCCTCGGTCACGATGTAAGCCGGCAGCACACTTCCACTTCCCCCTGTTCCCGTGTAAGGGAGAGTCCATTCCGGAATAAGTGGCAACTCGCCGGCTTGCGTGCTCAAGGTCTTCACCGTCAGCCCGCCCGTGATCTGCGCCGTAGCGAGTACAACGTTGAACTCCGCCTTCATCTCGCGGTCGATCAGGTCAAGCAGCACCGGATTCGCATAGATCGCCGTCGGCCGAACTTCGTATGACGAACTTGAGACCATCTGTGCGATGGTGCTCTTCAGCCCGTCCACGATGCTGGCCCCGGCCGCGATGGTGGTGCTGTTGCCCCCCGCCTCGATCTGTCCAATCGCGCCGAAATACTGCGGCGTCGTTGGAGCGCTCAGCGAAGTGTCGGTGCCGTTCCACAGCGCCACGTCGTGCGTGCGCAAAATCCCGTCCACCGCATCGGCCAGATCCTTGGCTTGCAGATAGGCGAACTGGCTCTGCTGTGTCCCCACCTCCATGTCAAACAGGTTGTAGTTGATCTGCGAGACCAGCGCTTTCAGCGGAACGCTGCGCTCCACTCGCGTCGGCGCTTGCACCGTTGGCACAATGTTTCGCGGATCGACGAACGCCTGGGCCGCCGTGGGCGAAGCAATCGCCGTTTCCTCGAAAAACCGTGATGGATGTCCCGTTGCCGGCACCTGCTTCATCCGTTGTCCGAACACGCCGCGCCGCCGCACGATGTCCGTGATCTCGGTCTGATACCGGTCAATCTCGATCGCGCCCGGCCCCAGAAAGTCCGCTGCTGCATGCAAATCCAGAAAATTCGCTTTCATGTCTTCTCCTCAATTGAGTTGTTACTGCCCGTTCTCTTTCCGATTTCCGGGTGCCCCACTCATCGCGCACTTTGTGAGGAGTGGGGTTCATCCACCCAAGAAAAAGAGGCGCGGTCTAACTCGCGCCCCCATAACCAATGCCCTAACGACGAGCGACCAACGACCAACGACGCCTTACTCGATCATCCCCGCCCGCGCCAACTCCGCCTTCACGGCGATCCGCTGTTCCACGCTGAGTGCCGCAAGCGTCTTATTAAGCACCGCCGGGTCCAGTCGTTCGCCTTCGATCTCGTTCTTTCCGATCAGCGCTGACACCACCGGCGACAGCGTCTTCCGTGCCATCCGTGACGCCTGTGCTTTCAGATCTGCATTCGACTTCTCCAGTTGCACAACGCGCTGCTGCAAGTCGGTTCCAGTTCCTTCCGCCTGGTGCCGCTCGGTTGTTTGTGTAACGCTCTCCTCGACCGCCGCCACGATCCGGTCCATTTCGCATTCAGCATTTCCTGCTGCGCGTCCAGTTTTCCCAATACGCGATCAAGGGTCTCCGTGGCTGCCGCCAGTCGCTCTGCCGCCATCATCTGCTGCACCATCTCTTCGTTCATCTATTACCTCCTTCGTTTGTTTCGTATCGGGGTATCGCTTTAGCGATACCGTAAAACCTCACAATCAATCGCCCTTTAAGGGCTGCTCTGTTTACCCCAGCTCGATCCACGTCGAGCAATACGCCGCTTTATCCCGCCGCAGCACCGCTGCCCCCGTAAAGGTCACCCGGCTCAGCACCCACACGCTTGCCGTGATGTCTTCCACGAACGCATCCGTAATTTCATACGACATTCCAAGACCCGCGCGGGTAGCGCGCACCTTCCTGTCCGCGCTACCCGGTCCCGCGGAGACCGCTGCCCCCGTCCGCCCCGGCCTGCCGATCTCCGCCACGATCTCCGGAAAATCCCGCGCATACAGAAATCCACCGACTTCAATGACACGCCCCACAATGTCAGCTCGCGTAATCACCCCAATCTTCCGCCGCGCGTCGTGACGATCAAGCGCCGGCGAGTAATCCAGCGCCATCCCCATCAGCGACGGCATCGCCGCCTCCGCTGCCCGCCGAGTCAGCAGCACTCGATGTCCCCGTGCGCCCGACGGCGACTTGTCCGATGCAACATCGACGATCGTCAATACTCCCCGGAACCCTACCCGGTTCGGATGCCCATGTACCGCCGGCATCTCAATCGCCATCGACTCCAGTGACAATCCCATCTTTGATCTCCTCACTTCTAACGGGCTACGAAACAAATCCAACTTCGATACAAAAGGGAAGGGCACGGCTTCAGAGCCTGCCCTGAGCTGAGCCGAAGGGTGCCGCTAGTCGTTGAAGATATCCGCGCTCTAGCGCCCGAGGTGTGCTTTCTGCCCTCGATTACTTCTTAGCCTCTACTAAGTCGTCACCGCTTCAACCCCGGTCTTCCCCTGTGTTCCTCTGTGTCCTCTGTGGTTCAAGGTTTCGCGTCCGCAATCTGAATCCCTCAGATAATCTCGGCCAACCCTCTCGCCCGCCGTACTTCGTTGACCGTGACCACCCCATTGCGCAGCAGGATCTCGTCGATCTGCGCCTGTTCCATCTCGTCCTGCGCATCGAGGTCGGTGAATACAAACTCCAAATCCGTCCACCCCAGCCTCTTCGCAATCGCATCCCGCGTCAGATACTCGGCCACCAGGCGCGCCGTCGGAACAATCGCCGACCGGAACGCCAAGTCACTCATCTCCTCTGCCGTTGACCGGTTTACATCCTGCTCCAATCCCAGAAACTGCGCCGGCAGATCGAACGCATCCGCGATGATCCGCAACAGGAATTCCTGCCACGCCAGTCGAAGGTCTGCGTCCGTCCCGGCCCCGAATCGCAATACCTCCGGCTTCGACTCCGCCGAAATAATCGGCACGCGCCCCGTGCCCTCAATCTCGTCCTGCCACCACCGGATCAGCCGCTCATGATGTGCCGGCGTCAGACCTTGCAGCCACAGCGCGTACTGCACCACCGAATTCGAAGCCAGCCGCCCCGCATACCGGTGCGCGGTCAAGAATGCATTGATCGTTTCGAACGCCACTTCCACCCGCCCCAGCCCGAACGGCGTGTGCGTTCGTGGATTCAGCCGGATGTAACTCAACTCGTCATCGTTCAATACGATCTGTCCATCCGCCCCATACAACCCCGTCACCTGCGCATACCGCGGCGAGTCGGGGCGCCCATCCCAATCCGTCATGATCCGGATCGTCGCCCCATCTACCGGCCACATCAGGAGAGGCAGCTTGACCGCAGAATCCGGCGTCCATCCCTCAACCAAATCGAGTTCGATCGCCCCAAATCCCCCAACGATCACATCCTCCAGCACTTGCTCCAGCAGCGAGCGGAACGAATCATCTGGATTCGGCGCCTCGAAAATTCTCGGTCAGCACTTGTATCCGCCGCGCACCATCCGGAATCTGCTCCAGCACCCGCCCGCGCCGAGGCTGGATGCGCCATCGCATTCCCACAATCCGGTCCTTAATCACGTTGATCGCCCGTCGCGCCACCGGAGTCTCCGCGAACCGCCGTAAGTTGGCCGGGGGTAGGCTTAGGCACAAGGTTGTGTGGCGCGGGCGCCCCCGCCCGCGAAAAGCTAGGCGAAGAGAACGGAGCCAGGTTCGACCCCGCTCCCGCCGTCCGCCGTCCATCGCGCTCGGCAAACAAATTCGTGGAAAGCCATTACCGCAAAGACACTTCTCCCACCCGGCGCATAGCGCCGCGCACCCTCTCTCGAATGTTCATGAATCTCCCCGTCTCGGTTCTCAAACCCTGTCATCCTGAGCGAGGATTGCTGCTTACGAAGTAAGCAGCAACCGCAGTCGAAGGACCCCTACGTCTCGCTTGTCTCCTCGACAGCATCAAGGCGTTTTCTCCAAATAAAAACGGCACAGCTTTCGCCGTGCCGTGTGTTCACCCCGCTGCAGACATCACCTCTGCAATCTGACCTCTGACCTCTCCAATCTCAGGCCCGCAATTCCCGCCGCGCCTCTGCCGCAATCGCCGCCATCTCTCCCAAGCCGCGCACCACCACTTCATTCGCCTGCAGCATCGCGATCCCCGACGCAATCTCGCCCTTCGACCGCATCGCCTCATCATTGATGATAGCGGTCAACAACGCCTCTTCCTGCCGCTTCCGCATTCCTTCCTGTATCCTCGCGTACCGGTACGCCAGGGTCACCGCCGGCTCTCGGCTTAGATTCAGCGCCAGGGCGTGAAACATCTTCAGCGATTTGCCCACTCGGAACCCAAAGTCGACGTGGAATGGATCGTTTTCCCCGGTGAAGTCCTTCATGTCAATATCGCGTTGCAGCAACTCCAGCACGCCTGCTTGGGAAAACGCATCCTGTATTCTTCCCACAATCCCCAACCGTCCCAGCCGCCGCGCCCGTTCCGCCGCATGCATCGGCGCCAGATAATCTCGCTCTAGCACGCGCATTTCCGCCGCTGGGTCACTTGCAAGCAACGCCTTTGCGGGACCAACATCAAACACCGTTCCAAATCTCTGGTCCAGCAATTGCAGCAGGTCTTCGCGCCGCCGAATGTCTTTCAGCTGCCGGCGAACTGCGGCCTCAAGATCTTCAAAGATCTCGAGCTCAAGGTCCGGCGCGAAGCACTCCACCCGTTTCCAGTCGCGCGTGAAGCGTATGTCCACAAACTCGCCCCCTGATTCCCGCACCACAAAGCCTACGGTCATGAAGTCATCCCGCAAAGCGTGGGGCACCAACCGCAACAGCAAGATTTCGAATTGTCGCTTCTCATCCATTGCAATTAGCGTTTGGCACCTAGGCCGGCTCTATGCTTCTTCCACCCACTCCGGAAACGGCCTTCGCGGCGACATCCGAAACGACTGGATTAATTCCCGCACCAAGTCCCGCCGTTCAAGCAGTTTCTTCACCAGCGTCTCCATTTCGTCCCACGACGCACCATACCACGGCGGTGGAATCTCTCCCGCCACTCTCCAGATCGCATCTTCTTCCAGCTTTTCAATCCGCGACAGCCAGGGCTCGAACGATTCCCACCCATGCACGCGCGCGTAAACTTCATTCCGCGGATACACCCCGCGCAGCGGAAAATCCGGAAACGTCCACTCTCCCGCGTTAAAACAATAGCCCTGATCGATGAACGCCGCCGAGTACTTCTTTTCCCGCAGCTTCCGCCAGAATGCTGCCTGTCGCCCATCGGCATTGCATGTCCATTTATCCAGCGCCAGGATTCCCGCAAATGTGCCCAGATTCCGCACCCGGTCCAGCATCTCCGGAGGCAGGTAGTCGAGCACCTGCCCATCCACCGGGCTCACGACGTAGCGCGACCCGAACTGCAGTCCCGACTCCACCTGAATCACGTGGCTCCCCAACACAATCGTCAGTTCCGCCGTGTGCTCCACCAGCCACGAAGGCACCTCCACCACCTCCGCCGCAGGCACCGGCAACCCAACTCGCTGCGCCAGCCGAGTCGCCAGAAACTCATTCGCCAGCACTCGCTCATGCTGCGGATTATTTCGAAACTTCACCACGTAGTAATACCCGTCGTCGCAGCGCATTAAGTGGCTCTGTGCTCCGCCTCGCATCCTCTTTACGTGTTGAACCGCAGTAGTAGGCATAAGTCCAGAGGTTTCCCCTGTGCTCCTCCGTGCCCCCTGTGGTTCAAGCTCTTGACTTTTGTAGCAACCCCAGTGAGGCACTCGGCTACCTGCCATAAGCACGATACCCTTCGCCCCCACCGCCTGCCTGTGACAGCCACCACACCGGAAATGTTCATTTTCCGGAGAGCCTGCCCCATCCCACCGGATGCTTCGATTCCCGCCCCGCCTCCGTCTTCCGCACTGCCCACGCAATCGCCAGCGCCATCACGCAATCGTCATGAGTTCCCAGAGCCGCCCCCGTATTCCCATCCGCATACCGAACGAACGTACGGCACTCGTTCAGCAGCCGCGGACTCCGGAACAGCCCCGCCTCCTCCATCATCGCCGCCGCCAGGTTCTCGATCATTGCCGGACGGCTTATCGCCGACGTCAACCATCCATCCTGCCCTTTCTGTGTGTACACCTGTTGATACTCCAGCGTCCGCAGACACGCCAGCACACCATACCCGTGATTATTCCTCTCCACCGCCAGCAGAGCCGTGTTGTATTCCTTTCCCAATTCCACAAGTTTCAGCGCCAGCTCTCGCGGAGGCCAATGTCCATGCCACTCCGCACACTGCGTTCCCAGCTCCCGGTCAATCACTTCCGCACACGAGTAATCGCCCTCGACCCCGCCTCCCGCCGGATCGACGCCGATCACATATTCCCGTCCCGGCCGCGTTGGCAACCAGATCATCAGACGCTGGTTGTCACGCGCCTCCACCGGTTCGCCCGACCCCCGCAGCGCCTGCTCCACCGCCCCAAGATCGAACACGCATTCCCCCGACGCCCGGAAACACGACACTGGGTCCTCGGCAAATTCCTGCACCGCCAGTCCCCGCAGTGACGCCCATTGTTTCCGCCGCCATGCGATCTGTTCAGGTTTCAGCCCGTGAAGAGCCGCCAGTTCCCTCTCTTCTTCTGTGAGTGCCGCAAAATTCGCCCCCGGTTCAAGAACGTAGGCTGCGTCAAACCACCAGGGAAAAAAGTGACGGGTATATCCCGTATCCTCCGCCCGCTGCCATTCCTGGTAGAAAAGTCCGCCCGCTCCGTTCGGCGTCGACTCCAGCACAATATCGCCTCCCGGCACGACTGCCGCCCGCAACGACGCCAGCGCCTCATCGCCTTCCCGGCCCCACCGCGAAACCTCCGAGCAATGCAGATTCTGGATCGTCCGCCCTCGTCCCGCATTCTCCGCCGCCGAAGCCAGACAGTACTCGCTGTCCAAACGCGGGAACACCAACTGCCGCGTGTTGCGGTACGAAGTTTTTAAAATGCCTTTCCGCGCGTAATCCGGCAAGTTCTCCCAGAACCGCCGGACAATCCGAAAAATGTCTTCCGCCGATTCCCGGTCCTGCGTCACTTGCATGCTCAGCGTGCCCGGCTGCGCGATCGTCTGCGTGAAGAATCTCGCGGCGACGTACGTCGTGATGCCCACCTGACGTGCCTTCAGCACCACATTCTTCTTAGCCTTCTGCTTCCAGCACACCCAGGAGTACTCCTCCTGCGCCCGGTTCAATTTGAAACACGCCCGATTCGCCGTCTTCGTCCGGATCTTTAGAAATTCTTCGATGAAACAATCGCGCTCCGTATCTTCCCGGCCCGGTCGTAGACCTTTCCTAAGTTCATCCAGCTTCTGTCCCAACTCCTCCAGGTACTCAGGCGTCAATTTTGGCGTCACCGCAGCCACCCCCTGATAGGCTGCGGAAACACACCGCTTCACGCAGGTTTGGGGAAGGGCACGACTTCAGTCGTGCCGTTAAGTCGTGAAAATCTGTCCGCGCTTCAGCGCCCGAGGCGAGCTTTTCGGCCCTCGACGACTTTTCGCGCAACCTGCTGACGACCCCCATCTCAGTGCATCGCGCTAAAATTCTCCGGCACATACGCGTAAGCCCCTATCTCCCATCCCACCCCATACAAATTCTGATTAATTCCCAACAGGTCGTATTGATACTCCGCACCTAGATTCGCGCCCGCATCCTTCACCGGTGAATTCACCGTCGGCCGGAAATCTGCCTCGGTCCCACTCGACGGACAAACGTAGTAGCTGCCCGCCACATAGCCCGAAGGCACAACATCGTTTGGCCGACATGACAACAGCAAGTTCACCATCTGCGTGTTCGACTCCAGCGTCGCGCCCCCCTGAACCAGCGCGTCCATGAAGTTCTCGACTTCATCCGGCCGCAACTCGTTCACATGCCAGAAGTACCCGATCGGTCTTCCCCATAACGCGTTCTTGAATGCATCCTGGCTGACCCGGTTCCGCATTTGCTGATAACTCAGATTCTGGTAGTTAGGCACCACGCCCTGGCTTAGGATGTTGAACACGTCATAGCCCGTGGCCAGCGTTGTATTCGCTCCGCAACATGGTTTTAGACTGCCGGTCCCTCGTACCCCTGCATATCCCAGACTTGCGGCAATATTCTCGGTCACCGGATCTTCATAAGTCCCCGGCATCACGTACACGCGTTCTGTGGGCAGCCCGGTGAAGTTCAAATTCATCCACCCCTGCGCCCAACTCATCTCTTCCGTTTCCATCTGCGTTTCGTCAAGATCCAGGTTCTGCGCCGACCTCTTAATGTCCATGTTCGTCACGTTGACCAGCGAAATACTGCGCGCCATGCTCTTCGCGTTTGCGTCGAGGCTCACAGAAAACACTCCGCGCTGTTGCAGCGTGTATAAAATCCCACCGAGTGTGTCGAGCCCGTTAGAAGGCTGCCCCGGCGCCGCCGGCGTCAAATCCCAGTTAAGATCGGCTGCCGGATCGTCAGGGATCGTAGTTACCGTCAAAGTCGCATGGCCCGGTGTGGGGTGTGCAATGTTCAAAGTCACGCTTGATGCGATGGTTCCCGTGTATTGCAAGCTCTCGAAAGCGTGGCACGGAACCGGAAACGGCCCATTCGCCCCACAACTAGCCGCCGGTGGATTCCAATATTCGTGCGATATCGAGTGCGTGTTGACGTCCCATCCCGCATTGATCCAACCCTGCACTTCACTGACAATCGACTGCGAATAGCTCCCGCCAGTAACTATCGCGATCGAGAGCGGTATCGCCTTGGCGGTCATAATTGGTAGCAGTGAATTGATATAAGTATCGCTGTACTGCACCAATCCGGGATCGTCATAGCTTACTGTCGTATATGCCGGCCACCGGCGCCACTCCCGGATCCAGGGCGGCGTTTCGGCGACGACATTATGCATGCCCGCCGTCGGCCCCGGAGTTCCCGACGTATCTACCGTCACCGCTGTTGCCAGATTATTAGCGTACAGATGGCAGTAGTCATAACTCACTGCCCCTTGCACGTTATCCACAATCCCGTATGCGCGATTCGCGTATGCGCGACAGTTCTTAATCTCAAACGCGCACTCACTGCATCCATCAAAACGGTAACCGGCATAGTTCATGTTCGCGTCTGTGTTGTAAAGATGGATGTCCACCGCCGTACCGCTAGGATGCACGTAAAAGCCCAGTGGCGCCGTGCCGTTCTCCACTTCACTGTTAGCGGCCATATTCGCGAGCCAAAGATGGTCGCTCGCTCCCTGCACCTGAACTCCGTAGCCATCGAACCAGTCAATTTGCAGATGTTGAATTTCCATCCACGAGACGTTATTCACGTTCAGTACGCTGCCCCCGCTGAGCGCGATTGGCGCAACCGTGGAGTAATGCGACGCAGGATTTCCACTCGCGCTGTACACGTACAAGATGTAATTGGTCGAGTCGTACCAGAAGTCCCGATCCTGGCTAAGTGCCGCTTGGCTCCCCTGCGCCGTGCCCCACGTCGTGCCGAATCGCACATACAGTAACTGGGACGGTGGCTGTGTCAGACAGTAGAAGCCTCGAATGCCGCACTGCAGCACATTCGCAAGCCCGCTCGTGCCCGAATACAGCGTTGCCGACCACACATTCGTGCTTCCCACCTGGGTCCACCACCGCGCTGCGATCGGCAAATAGCCGGTCAAGTGCGGCGGCTGACCATTGCCATAGCTGTCGATCTTGATCAAAGATCCACCGCTCCCGCTTGAGGGCGGAGTCAGTGTTTCGTTCCACGTACAATCCCGCAGTAGGTTGACCGTGTCACCCGGCTGAAAGCTGGAGATCCCAACTTCCAGCAGAGTGCGCCACGCCTGTTGCGGGCTCGTCCCTGGATTTCCATTCGAACCGTAATTGCAGTCCACATAGTAATTCGTGGCGTGCGCGAAGCTGGCGCAAACGAGCAACAGCCCGAACAGCGCTGTGCCAAGTCTTGGATGACGTTGTAGAAGAATCATGGCCGTTCATTTGCCCTCAGACTTCAATAAAAAAGCCCCGCCGGAGCGAGGCTTGAGGCTGTTTCTAAACAGCGCTCAGAACTGGATCACATCCACTTCGGCGCTGTAAGTCGGCGACGCACCCCACGGGCTACCTCGGTCGTTGTAGGTGTAAAGCCGGAGCGCCGTATTGGCCGGAATATGGGCCGGAGACGCCAGCCACGGCTGGCAACCGGGGGAGCCCACCGGAAGAGGGCACCCTGAGTGCGTTGGCATGTCGGGGGCGCCCGACGGGACAGCAGTTATGTTGCTGGAACTCGCCAGAGCAAGATATCCGGCCCAGGAAGTCAGCATGACCTCGTTGATGCTGCCGGAATTCGGCTGCTGTGCGATGTTCGTCGCCAGCAGGATATTTGCCCCCATAGTCCCGCTCGTGAAGACCGTTTTGAGTCCCGGATATGTCGCATTTGTCCAATCGAGAAGAGTGTATTCGTAGTCAGTAAGCGGCCCCGATCCCGAGGACGGGGATGACAATCTTAGAAGTGACCAATTGAAGTCTCCATATCCTGCCGCGTTCGGAGATATTCCGATGCTTGTGTAGTTGGCTTCGCGAAAGAATAGAATGCCTCCCGCTTCGGGGAGTGTCTCAAATTGCGCTCCGAAGTCATCAGTCCACGACACATAGGTTTCGGCACCCGAGACCCGGCCGATGGGCTCGACCGCCAGCAGATAATCACCATATAACGCAGCGGTACCCGAGCCAGTATTCGGCAAGGGTTGATTGAAAATTTCAGAAATTCCCCCCTGTTTCTGCGGGTGCCCCGGCCAAAAGCCGAAGCCCGAAACGAAAACGCCATACTTGCCGCTCGGCGTTCCTGAAACCGCGATAGCAGGCGCCGTGCCCGCATCATTGCGGATCGTCTGGCACATCATTCCATAGGAGGAGTGCGCGCCCGCGACGTTCGCGGGGGAGAAGCTTTGCACATTGCCGTTCTCGTCAGTCCAACTCAAGGTCGCAGTCATAGTCGAGGGATTCGGCTGCTCCAGGTAAATGCAAACCAAATAGCTGGCGGCAGAGGCCGGGGCTGTCAGAATCGGGGTGGGCAAGAGCGCGGTGGTTTGGTTCGGGAAGTTGGCATAGACCTCGCTGATTCCTGCGTGGGCGGCGCTGCCGCTGGCAAGCAGCGCCATCGAGATAGCCGAACTGAGCATCCTTCGGAACATGGTATTTTTCCTTTGACACCAGGTTGTGGAATGAGATCAGATTATCGATCCCCTTGCACCTTCCGGAAAGTCCACCTTCGCGCCGTACACTTTCGAGGCTGTCAAACTTCAATTCGCAATGAAGACCGGAGTATTGCTGTCCGCCCAGTTATCCGAGGGGATTGCCATGCCGTTGTTCAGCGTTCCGGGGCTGCTCACCGTTTCCGGGACGTTCCCGGCGAAGGTGGCATTGTAGGTATATCCCAAAGTGGCGCACCCGCTGGTGGCGCTGGCGGCGATCGCGAGATAGTATTTACCCGGCTGCAGCGTGGCCGAAGCCGCCCAGGCAAAGGAATGGAAGGCGCTGGCTCCGGTCATCCCCAGAGTCGCGGCCGTCTGATTCCCGGTATGCACCACGATGTTGCCGGAAGTGTTCAGAATTCCGAGATCATAGGTGCAGCTTCCCGTATCGGCGCCGACGACGAACCAGCGGGCCGTGGTGGTCGTAATCGGGGCATAGACGTAAAAGCCCCAGAGCTCCGCCTTGGAAGCGGTTGCGCTGAAACTGATCGGACTGCTCGTGGAGGCCCCAGCCGGGGACAGCATGATCCCAACCGTGCTATACGGCCCGGCCACGACACCCGAATCGCCAATCGCGCCCGCTCCGCTCGCCTTGGCATAATCCCCAGCGACCAGCGTTCCGCTAGTGGCATAGGCTTGCGCTTGCACATAGGCCGTCGTCGCCAGTTTCGTGGAGCTATCGGAAGTCGCTGGAGTCGGTGCCACCGGCGTCCCGGTAAACGTCGGGCTCGCCAGCGGAGCTGCCCCGGTGATCTGGCTCACGGAGTAATCGCCGCTGGCCGCAACGACCGCCCCCGTCCGCCCGAACACGCTCGCGACCGCGCCCGCGGGCATGCATGAAGCCCCGCTTGTCAACTGACACTTCAACGTATTGTCCGATCCAACCCCAAGCGAGAAAGCCATCCCGCTCGGCACCGTGGCAGTCGTTCCCGTCCACTCCTGCCCCGACCATTGCGTTGGCCCGGTCCCCGTCTGGTTGATATTCCCCGCTACGTTAAGATTCCCGCTCAGCGTTACGCTGCTGGAAAATGTCTTCGCCCCGGTGATGGTCTCGGCGCCTGCCAGGTGAACGACAGCCGAGTCGGCCGCAGCCCCTGTAACCTGACTCACCGAATAGTCACCGCTCGCCGCTGTCACGCTTCCCGTGCGTCCAAAAACCGAGGTTACTGCCCCACCCCCGCTGCTTCCGCTCGGAGGTCCAAGGCTCACTCGCACCCCACCACCCTCAATCCGTCCGATCACCTGCACCCCAGTCGGGCGAGTCGTTGATCCAGTGTCGTGGCACTTCCCAGCCTGCGTGGTACTGGCAATCACATAGTCCCCTGCAACCGGATTGGCAGCATCGAAGTTGCATGCCGCGAACCCAGCCCACGTGATCGCGGCTTTGTTAGTCGTGCCGGCCCCGCTGCTGACGATGCCAACCACGCCATCCGTGCTCGTAGTCGCCGCTGTCTGGAGCCCCGTGGCCCCGCTGTTGTAGATCGCAAGCTGGTTTAGCGTCGTACCGTTCGTGGCGTCGTTTAGGAACTCAAAATCCTGACGGCCGGCGCTGTACATATTGAATGAGGTCTTCGCGAAGACGCTTCGCATCGCCTGACCAGTGTCGGTCCCCATGTCGTAACTGTTATCGGAATTTGGCTTAAAGGTTCCATCGGAGGCAAAAAACCATTTAATGCCTGAGCCAATGTGCATGCCCAAACTAAGCGCATTGCCGCTGGTCGCGTCCTCGCTGCGCAGGACGTTGTAATTGGTGCTGTTGATCGTTTCCGATCCCAGCGACATCCGCGTCCACATTGCGCTATTCGTATAACTCGAATACACGCGCAAGTTCTGCGCGTTGCTTCCATTGCGTTCCTCGAGATTGTCCGCAGGATCGCCGCCCGGATCCGAGTCAAACAGGTTAGTCATCCCCAACTGGACGACTTGCCCATTGTTCTCAATGACCCGCGGAGTATGGGTCGCTGAATCAAACCAGAAAACGCCCCAGTTAGGAATCCCGGCAGGCTGCGTGGTTTCAGACAACTGGATTACATTGGGCGTTGTGCAATTCGCATTCCCATTCGCCGCAATGCCCGTGGCAAACGATCCGCTGCACTGCGTCGGAACGGCCGCCAGGGCGAGAGCCGTCCCCGCCTGTCCGCTGATATTCGAACTCGTAAAAGCAACCTGGTGCGTTGTGCCGCCAATGTTCACCACCGGCAACCCGGCAGCTGTATCCAGACCAATGCCGCCAGCCGCGGGAACGTAGGCACTTCCCTGCGGCAATAACAAGTTCTCGCTCATGGTGACATTGCTTGTGAAAGTCTTCGCCCCGGCAATCGTCTCGGTGCCCGTGTTATGAACCACCGATGCATCCGCCGCCGCCCCAGTAACTTGAGATACCGTGTAATCGCCACTGGCCGCTACAACCGCTCCCGAGCGCCCAAACACCGAACTGACGTTCCCTCCACCACCGCCAGATCCGCAAGGATTTCCCGTGGATGCAATCACGCCAGAAGCGACATTGAGGCAACCATTCGACAGTCCGGCAAGCGTAACGCTCTGATCGAACTTTGCCGGAACGTTGAACTCTTTGAGCGATGCGCTCAACCGTTCCAGCCAGTTTGCGTGTATGCCATCGCCGGTCTGGGCGATGTAATTCGTAATCGAAACCGGGGCTCCGAATGCCAGTTGCGATGTGCTGTATCCAACCGTGCTGCTTGGATTGTCCGTTCCGATCCACACATCATTCGCACTCGCTAGCGGACGGTAATTAACGGATGCCCGCGTTAGAGCAGGCTGAGAGTCAATCAACGTGATGATGTGGTGAGCGGGGAAATAAGACCCGGAGTTGAACGGTGCGAGGCTGAAATTCAGCCGCCCCTTGGTCAACGTCATGGCTGTGGCTAAGTAACTATTGTCATCGAGTAAAGTCGCAGTTTCATTCGACCAATCGGCTAAACTTGCCCAACACGATGTATATCCTCCCGGTGACGTTTGCCCATTGGCCGAACACTGCTTTGCAATCTGAAGCGGATTTCCATTAAGTCCCACCCCGACACTAGGATACTGCTCTAGGTCTACCGTGACGCTGTGATTCACGGCAACAATCGCTCCAGGCCAGAAGGCTAAGAGGCCGCCGTAGCCACCCACACCGCCGTAATTCCCCGTCTTGATCGTGTAGGCCGTTGTAGACGAGGATCCAGAGTCGGTGTAAGTGCAGACCAACGTTCCTGAGCAGGCCGTGGCTTGGGACAGGTTGTGCGCCACATATCCACAGGTTCCACCTGACCCTCCAGGGCATCCGCCAGCATAGGGATAGATTCCTGTTCCACTCGGGGTCGTCATGCGGATGACGTCATAGAGAATCGTGTCACTTCCGTTGGCCACTCTCGGCCAACGAACCGGGATGGCATCGCTTCCTGTAGATTCCCAATCAAGAACCTGCATCGGGGAGGTTTGCGTACCGGCAGTCGTATCGTTGGCTACGATGAAATAAGAGTAGGGCGTGGAACCGCTGCCCCCGGCGGGGAACGCTCCTCCGGATCCTACTAGGCCGCCTTGCCCGGCAATCTGGAAACTGGAAGCTCCACTCGAATACCCGGCAATCAAGCCCGCAATCCCAAGTCCAGGGAAAGGGGATCTGGCGGGAGAGAGTGGGTTCAGATAAGTCGCGCTTTCGGAGTAGATGTTCTTTATGTCGGCTCCCCCGTGGAGGCCGCCAGTCGAGTTCGAGACATTGAACTGCCACAGCCCTGACGCCTGGCACACGAGGTTCTCGATGTAGACTCCATTGGAGTTGGAGACCGTCACACAGTTCGAGGAATTCGCTGTGATGGTCGAGTCGCGCAGCGTGATGACCGGAGCAATCGGCACGCTCTGGTTTCCCGCCGAGAACACGAACGATCCCGTCCAGTTCGCATTGTTGTTCAGCGATATGGCCTGATTATTGAAATGCTCGATGGTGACGTTCTCGTCGTCCCATAAATCGAAGAAATTATTGAAGTGGCCGTTTTCCCCTACCAGATCGTAAGAAATGTCGATCAGGTGGGTATTCATAGCGTTATCTAACACTGCTACATACGCCAGCGCCACTACGCCGGGGGTTGCCTGCGCAACGATGTCAGCGCCAGAGTGTGAGTACTGGAACGTCGTTGCGCTCGGCACCGCCGTGATTGTCGCATCGCCCCAGTAGCTACTGCTGTCGGTAAACAGGATCGTCACCATATCTCCGATCCGAAAGCCGTGCGCGCTGGCCGTCGTGATGGTGACGATCTGGGAAGTCCTTTGCGTTTGGGTGATCGCGATTCCCGCAAATGCCGCGTTGCCCGCGAGATTCGCTGGTGTGCGAAAGCTTAAACCGGCGACGGTGTTGTCCGTGAAGTCGTTGGAACTCTTCAGGTCGCCAATCTGTAAGCAGGTGCCGCGCCCAAGGCAGTTCAGCGATGTCCCGTAGCCGCTCAAAACAGATTGGTTGGAATGCAGATAGATCGTCCCGAAGACGTTATAAGTGTTGACAGTGCTGTTAGGCCCATTTGCCGGAACGGTTACATTGCACTGACTGTTCTTGTATGCGGTCGTATCGACTCCGCAGCTCGCATTCAACGTCTCCTGAATGCCGGAAGAGGCCGAACCTATTGTGTATCCAGCCGCATAGGAATAGAACGGGGTGAACTTAATCGTTCCCGACGCTGCTCCCGAAGTACATCCCCCGGCGGCGGTAACTACGCTGACAGCTTCACTGTTTCCCCCTCCAGAAACAAGGACCTGATAGCCGGCTCCGCTCGTTGTATCAATGCCAACCGGACAAGGAGTGAGCGTAACTGTTGCTTGCGATCCGCCTGCTAACGAGCTGGAAATGGTCTGTGTCCAATTCAAAGCCGTCGTGGCATAAGTAATCCCGGCCGGCGCGCCACCACCACAAGATCCCCACGTGGAGTTACCGTTTAAACAAGTAGCGGAGCTGGCGACTCCCGCTCCCAATTCGCCGGGCGGAACATCCCCATTCACCAGGTCTGCCTTCGCGGAAAGCCCACTGTCCACGTAGTGCCGGTCGGCAGCCTGGTTAGGCGCAGTCGGATCTGCGGGCAGGGTTAATGGACCAGTCATGGTGTCGCCCGCCTTGGAAACATACGATCCCGACCCTACGTTCGCCACCGCCGCATCCACATAACCCTTGTTCGCAGCGTCATTGGCTCCGGCCGGCGCCGGAAGCGCCGGAGACACAATAAACTGCTTCGTGCCGGTGATCGCCTCCGTCCCCGCCAGGTGTACCACCGTGGCGTCGATCGCCCGATTCGCTACTGCCGCGTTCACATACTGCTGCGTCACGGCCAGGTTCCCGAGCCCTGTGCCCGGTGTCGTCAGTACCGCGGCAATCGTCGTCGGCGATGTCGCCGGAACCGCCCAATATTCCGTCCGGACGGTTCCGTCATCCAGTTGAAAAACCACGACGTAGTATGTTCCCGCCGGAGACGCGCCCACGTTCGGAACTAGTTGCGCGGTAAACGCGCCGGATGGTCCTATCGTCACAGCCAGATTGCCCGCCGCCACCGCGTCTCCCTCTGCGGTCTGGAACGACGGCCATGAAATCAGCACCGTACCCGATGCGGCCGTTCCGTCAGCCCGGTACACGGTGTCGCTGATCGTCGTAAGCGCTGGCCCTTGTGCCTGCAACGTGGTCGACAACGTCAACGCCATCATCAGCGCCAGCATGAGGGAAGTGACCACCTCCGCCGCCATCGGAACACACTTGTTACTCACCGCGAACCATCTGCGCATTTCTTTTCCTCTCCTCGTAAGCGCACGCCACCCTAACTCGGGCCAATAAGAAAGCCGCTCTGCCGAGCGGCGCCCTTACGGGTTTCCCCTGTGCTCCCCTGTGCCTGCCCTGAGCGAAGCCGAAGGGTCCCCTGTGGTTCAAGCTTTTGACTCTTGTCCCTACCGCACTGAGGACTTCCGAAGGACACTTCGCATATTCCCACCCCACTCGAGTCCGATTGTCAGTCTGAATTACGCGGCTCGCTCTCAACTCGCGACTCCAGAAATCGCCGCACGCTCTCGACGTACACGTCCGCGAAGTCGACCACCGGCCTTCGCGTCTCGATCAGCACCATGGCCGCTTCCATTTCCCACTCCATCGCGCATAATACCGCCAGCGTCATCATCGGGGCCCGGTGCACCCCCGCGGCGCAATGAACGTAAAGCCGTGCCTCTGGGTCGTCCAGCGCTTCCAGCGCAAAATCAACGCCCCGTTTCAGCAGTTCCGGGGTCTTCGGCAAGAAATCGTCGTCCGTCGGATTCCACAGCACGCGGATCCCGTGCGGCTCCGCGAGCGGCTGGTCATCGAACTCGATCTGCATGTTGAGCACGTGGGTTACACCGGCTTGCGCCAGTTCTTCCATGTTCCGCGCGTTCCAGATCCCACCGCCCAGCGCAACTCGTTCCGTAACCCAAGTCATGTCCATGCAGCGTTTCGTTCGCCTTCCCGTCGCAATCCGGAATCTGCGTCGTACGATTATTCTGATTCTACGTCACCTTCCCCGTCGCTCCCTTCGCCATGGCTGGCGGGGAACTCCTCCTATAACCCCAGCTTCTCGGTGAGCGTCTTTGCCACCGACTCCTGCTCTTCGCCATTTGCCGGCCTAAATAGAAAAAGGGCGCGATTTGCGTCGCGCCCTTCAGAGTTTTCATTTTTTCTCGACTCTTAAATTTAGGATATCAAATGAGAGGGGGAACTCGGACAAATTTTCGATATTTATTTTCACCTTCGTTTGAGTTACTTACGTCGAAATTGTAATTTTTGCCCTCTTGACAAGTTTCACGACCTCTCGTAGCCAAAGGCAATTTCTCCATCAGCCCCCCCGCGAGCAGTATCCGCGAGAGCTGATCGAGCGCCTCCTGTAGAAGCCGCCGGACGTTTCTAGGGGTACAGCCGAGCAGGCGCGCGACCTCATCTATGCTGTATTCCTCCAAAACATTCATGGCCAGCATCTTCTTTCCCGTTGCGTTCAGCTTCTCGATCGCCCGTTCCATGTCGGCCACAAAGATCACGACGTCCTCAAAGTTCCTCATCGTGTACGACGTGACCCGCGTCCGGAAGAACTCCCGCCCGAGCAGCGACGGCAGCCGCCCCACCTCGACCGAGGCTCGAGCATACCGCCGCAGCAGCGCCACCGTGCGCCTGCGGTAGGGCCACAGTTCCATCTCCGTTTCGCCAAACAGCACCGAT
>Ga0116217_10000770_pt1 | contig 32134 bp, 29 predicted proteins | sample Sb_taG_6_FD_89697 | JGI IMG/M metagenome (GOLD analysis project Ga0116217, IMG submission 89697) | Peat soil microbial communities from Weissenstadt, Germany - Sb_50d_4_PS metaG | ecosystem: Environmental > Terrestrial > Soil > Wetlands > Peat | place: Germany: Weissenstadt | collected 2010-09-21 | reverse complement strand
TGGATTCGTTTGACCGCCCCGTGGGCATCCGCTATCATGAATTCGCGGGGTGGAGCAGCCTGGTAGCTCGTCGGGCTCATAACCCGGAGGTCGTCGGTTCAAATCCGACCCCCGCAACCATCTCAAGACGCTAGTTCGACGACTGGCGTCCTGAGACCAATCCTGAATCTGACCCGAGCAAGTCCCAAGTCCCTTCTACGTCGTAATTCCAGTTTTTCCCGTCATTTGCAGGAATCATCCGTATTTCGCCTAAGTGTCGGTGCAATTCGGATTTAGCGAGGGTCACATTCTCGTTGAGCAGCGTACGCAGGTTAGAAATGCCTTTCTCAACAAGCTCTTTCACTTCCCCACTGCGGCCAAAGCGCGACATGAAAAACGCTAGTCGCTATGTCGACGGAGTGAATGGCGCTATGAGCTAGTTTGATGTGGGCTTGGACGAGTTGATGTCCGTGCCGGCGAGCGGGTATTTCAATTGCTCCCAGCGAGTCAAGCCGCCCTTCAAAGCCTTGACCTTGTCGTGGTCGTAGCCTAGTTCCCACATCTCCATCACCATCGGCGCACTGTCTTCCTCGTGGGAACAATTGCAGTAGAAAACGATCAGTCTGTCGCCGGGAAGAGCGCTGAGAGACTGATCTTGTTCGTGTGTGTCGCGAGTTGGATCGTAGGGAATATTCACAGCACCTTTGATGTGCTCGGCTTCGTAAGCCTCTGGGTCGTCAGTATCCACTAACACGAGCTTTCCGCTGTCCTTCGCCAAACGCTGGACCTCCTCGGCCGTGATGCGCGTTACTTGGGGAAACGGTTCCGCTTCTTTCGCTTGCGCTGACTTTTCCTGGCTCGCTCTTGCCGAAGCCAAAACTTTTGATTCCCCGTGCAGAACGCGGGAAGACAGCCCATCGGATACGAGCAGCATTAGTCCGAACAAGACGAGGGCCACGAATCGGCGCTTCATGGTTGCGGCTCCTTTGCTGAAAGGCGCGAGTCCTGCGCCCCACAAAACTGTCATTCAACACGGTTCTACTTCTCATTGTCCACCGACACGCCCGCGCCATACCAAAACGCAGGGTACGCACTTTTCCGCTCTACGATCCCGTGATTGGCTCTTAGTCGAGTTCCTATTTGCCAGGCGGTTGGCTTTCGCCGTTTTTCTCGGGAGCGGGTTCGACAATGATTTGGCCGTATACCCATGGGTGCTCTTTGCAAATGTAAACGTACGTCCCTGGCTTGTCGAAGATGACGCTGCCGATGTCGAGAGGGTTCAGAGGGCCGGTCGTCCACGATCCATCTTCCGCAATGACGGTGTGAATCATCTGCCCGTTATTTCTCCAGCTCACTCGCGTGCCGGCTTTGACTCGAACGCGGTACGGATTGAACTCATATTCGTCGATCATGTAGTGCGTGCCCATCAAGCCGAAGTCCCGCGAAAGGGTCGTGGTCTCGATGTTCGCCGTATTCTCAATCGGTCCCGTAAAATCTTCCTGTGGTGGAATTGGCGGCGCCGACCGCTGCGGGAGCGTTCCGCCCAATTTGAATGCCCACACCGTGCCGCCAACAATCGTGGCGATGTAGTCCTCTCCTCCGCTTTCGTACGCGATGGGCGGGCTGCCCCCTAAATCGCCCGTTTGAAACTGCCACAAGAGAGAGCCGTTGCTGGCGTCGTATGCCTGGAGGTTGCCGTCGCCGGCCATCTGGAAGACAAGGCCTCCCGCAGTGGCGAGCGCGCCGCTCGGTCGTCCCACGCGGAATTCCTTCTTCCAGGCAATCTTGTTCGTGCGGCTGTCTATGGCGGCCAGAACGCCGAAGCTCAGCTTATTCAGCCCAGGCACACGCCCGCTGAGCGTGAGGCTGAAGAAGCCCGGATTCTCGCCACGCCGGAACCACTGCAAGCCCGCATTGCCGGTCGCATAGAAAAACCGCGTCTGCGGATCGAAAGCCATCGGCGTGGCGCGCATGCCGTAAACAGGCTCCAGAAGAGCTGGTTTCTGCAACGACGCTGGCGTAAAGAAGCAACCCACTTCAAAACCCTTCGGGACCGGCTGCTGTCTCCAATAGTCGCAGTCCGGCAGGACGGGGTCCGCGCCCACCGGATACGGTTGCGTCGCGGCGGTTTTCTGGAATGCATCCTGTGGCACACGCCGGTCCTCGATGCGTCCGAGGGGTTTTCCGGTGACGCGATCGAGCATGAACAGATAGCCGTCCGTGCGCATGGCCGCAATTGCCTTGCGGGATTGGCCGTTCACCTGTGCGTCGAACAGCACCGGCGCTTCGGCGACGTCGGCTTCCCAGATGTCGTGCCGAACCAACTGATAGTGCCAGCGAAGTTTTCCGGTCTTGCTCTCAAGTGCGATCACCGAATCGGTATACAGGTTGTCGCCGGGTCGGTTTTCGCCGCCGTACTGCGGGACGGCGTTTCCGGTTGCATAGAACACAAGTCCGAGTTCCGGATCGGACGCTCCAACCAGCCAGACAGCCCCTCCGCCGTGCTGCCACGCGTTGTTGTTCTTCGGCCACGTCTCCGATCCGGGCTCGCCCGGCGCCGGGACCACATAGAAACGCCACACCTCGTGCCCAGTTTTCGCGTCAACGGCGATGATCCGCCCTCGATATCCAAAATCCGCATTCAGGCCGGCCGATACCAGCCCGTCGGCGTAAACTGGCGCGCCTGAGAAGCCCGCGGACGGTTCGTGCATGGGATCACCGAGATAGGTTTTCCAGACAACCTCGCCGGTTTCTTCGCGCAGCGCAACCAGATTGGCATCGGACAGCCCCACGAATACAAGGCCCGCGCCCACGGCCACGCCTTCCCGCGCCGGCGTGCCGCCGGGCATCGCGTTGTAGCGCCACGCGATCTTTCCCGTGCTGAGGTTCACCGCGTACACATATGGCGGCGCCGTCAGAAACATCAGGCCGTTGTCGATCACCGGCATCGCGCGAGAGGTCGGCGCCGGCCCAAACTTCTCCGAAACCCACGCCGCGCCCAACTTCGAAATATTCTGCGCGTTGATCTGCGTCAGCGACGAATAGCGTGTGTTTCCGGAATCGCCTCCCACCGCGGACCACTGGCCCATTCCGAGTTGCGCCGCGAAAGCAATGCCTGCGGCCAACACTACGAAGTACGCGAGGATGCGCGCCGCTGCCCGTCTCATTCCGGCTTGATGTCTGAGCCTGTGTTGCATGTCGTCGATCTCCATTTCGAACTACACGACTCGCGTTTGAAAACGACTCCGAGCCGCTGCATTCTCACGGCTTTCTTTTTCACGCCCAGTCATCCACCTTCAGGCCGCGACGCAGGCCGAAATCGGTGACGAACCAAGTGGTCTGTATCTTCCCGCCGGTTACGACCACACGTATCGCGCCCGGGTTCGTGAAAGGTTTGATGAGAGTATCGTCCGGCAGCTTCTTCCAGCTTGCGTAAGGCTCCAGACCTTGCAGGGCGAACGGCACTGCGGTGCTTTGAATAACGCCGTTGCCCCAGTAGGACCCTGCTGTCTTCTCGACGTTCTGCGAGAACCACTCGGCGAGCTGCGCCTTGGTCTTGAAACCGTGCGTGTCTTTGAGCAAAGCCGCGACAGTGGGATCCATCAAAATCGTGGCCGCAGATCCGGATGCAGAAAGCGAACGTATGTAGTCTCGCATCAGGAAATGAGTGGGATAGAGGCTTTGGCTGCCGCCGACGCTCGAGATGCTCGTCCAGCCGATCCCCACCGACACGACGTCATCATTGGGTTTGAAGCCCATCTGAACGTGCAGAGGATCCCAACCTTCCGGCAGATTCTCTTCGTTCTCGGCAAAACAGAGATTGTTGTATTGCAAGTTGCTACCGAGACTCTCCCAAGCGTTGACGTTGTTGCGGAGATCGCCCACGATTTTCGAGACGATCGTGAAGGCGCGGCCGACGACGGCATTTGACCGGTTGTACGGACCCAGGGCATTTGTTCCGCAATTGAAGTTGAGCCGCTTGCGGATTGGGCCATTGATCACGATCATATTTGCCATCGAGCTCGTCGAGTTGCCGAACGGCGCTTGCGTCGCGAGAGCGAGAATCAGCGGAAAATGCTCCGGCGAGGCTCCCGCCATTACCGCGCTGATGGCCACCTTCTCGACGGTGAGTTGCCGCTGACCACCGGTGATGTCGATCGTCTTGATCACCTCGTCGGGCTTGTGGCTGGTGCCTTTGAGCATCCCGGTGACGCGCTTTTCGGTCGGAAGATTGATCCAGTTGTAATCGGTCCAACCCTTGTCTTCAAACAGGCGCCGCAGATTCTCTTCCGTGTCGCTCGGAAGGAGCCTCGATGAACCGGCCTGGTCCGACGGCGCGCCCGAAATCCTTTCCTCAGCAGTCAGGAAATCGGTGAGCGCCTTGATCACAGAGGTCATCAGGGGCTGCCCAGTCAGCACGTCCTTGCCGGACACATAACCAACATCCACCGCCCGCGGCTGCCCCGTGAAAGGAAACGGCACGGCGATGTAGCGGACGGGCATGCCGTTGCTGTACTTGAAGTCGTAATCCATGGCGTAGTGCACGACGTTCGCCGAGGCGATGCCAATGGCGGGAATCTTTAGCTGCGTCTGAATCTGCTTTGCCCAGCGGCTCACGGCCGCGATGCAGGCGTTTCAACCCGCGACACCGACGATCGCTCCATCGGCTTTGTTGGCTGTCATTTCCTTCAGGATCGCGGGGTCGAGCCCAAACATGCCGTCGGCCGTTACCTTCACAGTCGTTTTGATTCCCGGGTAGCGTTGGGCAAGCCACTCCCGCATCGCCCCGTAGAAGTAATTGCCCGCGTCGGGCCCTTCCCAAGAGAGATTGATCATGTAGATAGTCTTGTTGTCCAGGTTATCGAGCGGCGGCGCCAACGGATAACGTGTCGCCAACTTGTTTGGTATCCCCGGGTTCATGACTGTAATCAGGCCGTCGCCGACCGAAGAATCCGGCACGGCTTTCGCGGCCGTGTTCGCGTAGGCCGGTGAGCCGGCCACCAGTGCGGGACTCAATCCCAACATCGCCAACATTTTTCGTCTATCCATAATCCCTTCCTTCTCCCGCTTGATTGCGCGGCAACTTTCTCGGACAAATGAGCCCTATGTAACTACAAATCCACTACGCAAACTTGATTCCCTACCTTCACGATGTCTCCCTCGCGGGCGAATATTTCGATCATCGTTCCATCAGAGGGCGCGGCGATTTCCTGATTCACTTTTTCGGTTTCGATCTCGTACAACGGCTCCCCGGCCTTGAATGGCTCTCCCGGCTTCTTGTGCCACTTGACGATCGTGGCTTCCTCCATGTTCATTCCGACTCGGGAGAGCTTGAGAGTCATCTTCATGGCAAGCGTCAGGTCTCAACCAATTTGGTCGCGACGCGCACGATCTCGTCTTCGTTTGGCAAAACCCGCCTCTCTGCGTTGGGTGCATATGGCATCGAAACATTCGGAACGGTCACACGCTTGATCGGAGCCCGAAGGCTCGAAAATGCCTTGTCCGCGATGATCGCAGCGATGTGGCTTGCGGCGCTGCATCGGTCGCGGGCCTCGTCAACGATCATTGCGCGCCCAGTTTTTCTGACTGACCGGACGATGGTTTCATCGTCGAGCGGCACTAAAGTACGCGGGTCGATAACCTCCACACTGATTCCGGTCGATTGCAATTTCTCTGCGGCGCTCAACACCGGCTTCAGCATGGAACCAATGGCGACGACGGTGATGTCGGCCCCGGCACGCGAAATCGCCGCCTTGCCAAATGGCACGGTATATTCCCCGTCGGGAACCTCGCCGCTATCCCCGCCACGCCCGCTGGCCTCCAGGAAGAAGCTTGGATTCCTGCCGCGAATCGCTTGTTTCAGCAGGCCCTTTGCATCGGCTGGGGTGGCCGGCACCAGCACGTTGAGACCGCCGAGGTTCATCAAAAGAGGGTGAGGCGTATCCGAGTGCTGAGCGGCTGTCGAGCGTCCGCCTCCGTAGCCCGCGATGACGGTAATGGGCAGTTCGACTTGCCCACCGGTCATTAGCCGGAGCTTGGCCATTTGATTCGCGATTGCGTCAAATCCCGTGTAGATGAAGTTCGAGAACATCATGTGGAGCACGACACGATAGCCGGTCACGGCGGCTCCGACTGCCATGCCCGCCAGCGTGGCTTCGCAGATCGGGGTGTTGCGAATGCGGTCCCTTCCGAATCGTTCGAGCAATCCTCGTGTATCGCCGAAAATCGCAAGCTCCACGTCTTCTCCAAACACAATGACTCTTGGGTCGCGCTCCATTTCCTCGAACAGAGCCTCGTTGATCGCCTGGATGTATCGTTTACGCGCCATGGTCAATCCTCACGGCTTCTGCCCGGCAAACATGACATCGAAAGTCAGTTCTGGATCGGCTGGCTCGCTCGCTTCTGCAAACCTGACGGCGTCTTCTACAACGCCTGCGATCTTCGTGGAGATACTGTCCAATTGGCTGGTCGTGCAGACGCCCTTCGACACCAGAAACTGCCCGAAATGGGAGATCGGGTCGAGCTTGCGCCATTCGTCGATTTCCTGTTTCTCGCGATATTTCCCGCCTGCAAGAAACAGGTCTTCCGATTCGAGATGCCCCTGAATCCGATATGTCTGCGCCTCGATGAAAGCGGGACCCTTGCCGCTCCGCGCCCATTCAACAGCCTTCGCGGCCGCACTCCTAACTGCCATCACGTCGTTCCCGTCAACGACCTCACAGGGAATCTTGAAGGCCCTGGCGCGGTCGGCGATTTCCCCCGCAGTTACGGTCGCGGTCGGTGTAAATTCACAGAAGTGGTTGTACTCGCACACGAACACCAGCGGGAGCTGCCACAGTGTGCTTACGTTGAGGCATTCCATAAACACGCCTTGATTGGCCGCGCCATCGCCAAAGAACGTCACCGCCACGCGTCCATTGCCGCTGAGCTTTGCGCTGAGTGCAGCTCCGGTCGCGATTGCGAAGCCGCCACCAACGATTCCATTTGCGCCCAAAATTCCTTTGGAGAGATCTGCGACGTGCATCGATCCCCCCATGCCTTTGCAGATGCCCGTGCGTTTTCCCCAGATCTCGGCCATCATCGCTCTCGGATCGCCGCCCTTCGCAAGAAAGTGACCATGACCGCGGTGTGTGCTGGTGATCCAATCCGCATCGTGCAGGTTGGCACAAACGCCGACCGCAACGGCCTCCTGACCAATGTAGAGATGTACGCCCCCTGGGAGCTTGCCGGCCGCTGCGTCGGCCTTCAGGCGCTCCTCCATGAGCCGTATGAGCGTCATCCTCTCAAAGAGCGAGAGCAGTTGTTCGTTACTCGGATTCTGTTGGTCTGTCATCTTGCCGTCCTACGATCGATCGCATCGAAAGCTTGGGAAATGCCGCCATTCTCTGCTCCTCCCTGACATCGCGCCTTTCAAATTGCGAACGTCTCTGGAGCCGACCTGCTATATACTCGTGCGACGTGATTGTTGTCAAGACATCATCGTACGAAGGCACCGAGCGCTTCCACCATGCGAATCTCGCGCGGGGAGCCTGGACTCTGGAATGCCGCTTCAGAAGTTTCCGGGAGATCTCGACATACCTCGATGGCTATGATGCGGGGTGGATCCGAAAGGGGCACGGCGCCGCTACGGCGCCGCTACTTCACTTCGGCGCTTGGGCCAGCGAAGGGGCTCTTTTATACTCGCATCGAAGCATTCCGGGAGACATATGATGAGCGTTGGCAGGCCGCAGCCCGTCCCATACCCCAAGGCCCTTGAAGCTGGCCGCAGAGTGCGCCGTCGCGGCGAGCACGCTCCCCATATCGACGCGCTTATCCGGCTGGTCTCCGTGCGCATCGTACGGCTTTCTGAACTGATTCTTCGTATCGGCACGTTCACGTTCAAAGATCGATTTGGCGTGAAGCCAACGGATTTGCGAATCCTGGTAATGCTGGGCGCTTATCAGCCGATTTCGGTGAACGAGGTGAGCCGCCGAACGCACATTGACAAGGCCTGGATCAGTCGATCGTTAAGAGGTTTGCTGCGCCGCAAATTAATCAAGAGGACGGCGCATCCATCCGACAGCCGAGCTTCGTTACTCTCGTTGACCAGCAAGGGTGAAGCGCTCCTGCGCGAGATCGCGCCCGTCGCCCAGGAGTATCAGCGCCAATTGTTACAGGGACAGCGAACTCGTGATGTCGAACGAGTGCTCGATTTGCTCTCGGCACGAGCGGAAGAGATGTTTGAGCTCGCGATGAAACAGAAGAGTCGTAACGCTCATCGTCGTTAGATTTTGCTTCGTCGCGCGCATAGAAAACTCGCAAGTTCCCGCTGGCGGCCGCACAAACCGCGGCAAAAGTCCGCGCGCGGCTCCGCTCAGGTCCGGTCCGGTGTCAGGACTCCGGTGGAGTCCACCGGACTCCAAAAACCGGAGATGACGCTGCCTCGTACTGAATCGCAAACGGCGAGGTCTGTGGAGTGCGGCGGCTTGCCGCCGCTGTCTCGCGTTCCGGCTTGCCGGAACGCCGTGGGCGAGGCAAGCCTCGCCCACAAAACGGCGGTGCCAAGGCACCGCACTCCACATGAGCTTGCGCCGACGGGCGCGGCACGGCCATGGGCAGCTTCGCGCCAAGCATTGGTGCCGGGCACAGCATGCTGTGCCCCTACGAAACCTCTCAGGCACCGCAGCGGCTTTTCAATTGACGCAAACGGCTGGGGCTGGGCAGTGTGCCAGTGTCCCAACCCCAGGGTGTTGGAACACTGGCACACTCGAATTGCCTTCGGCCTATGCGTCTGACCCCGCTGTCGCAGTCGTTGCGACTGGGAAGTAAAGGTTGGCTCGTCGAGGACCAAGCTGAGACCGCCAAAGCTTCCCATCATGCCGTTCCAGCAGGAACCGTGCCCGGCCCTTGGGAAGCCCTGACGCCTCGACAATGGAGCGCCCCGACTGGCCGGGCTTCGAGCGGATGGCGTCGGCGAGTTTTTCGACGTCGCTCTGCTCGGATGCAGCTTCGGGCGACCCGCTGACGACGAAATCGCCAATCCGGCCAGGATTGGCGTCCCGAGGGAGCATCGCGACCGAGGGACCTCTCTCACCGCGGTCGTGCCATGCGCTTCGGGTGCCAAGATCCGGCCGCAGCGTGAGCGAAAACTCCTCGGCGTAGCGGCTCTTGAAGCATTCCAGGCGCAGCAGCCCCGCGTCGCGGTCGCGCGAGACGGCCCACGCCGTATCGACTCCTCCCGCAATGTCGCTCGATCCGCGATAGAGCGCTCCCTCGGACTTGGGCTTGTGGTGCAGCGCCACGACGGTCGCACCCGCATTCGCGAGCGCGCGCAGGTCGCCCATCACGGACGCCATTTCCGTGGCGGAATTTTCATCCGCAGCGTCATGGAAGCGGATCAGCGAATCGAAGATGATCAGCGGACGCCGCTCGCGCGCGATTTCGACGAGGCGCGCGTCACCGATGGCCGGGGGCGCGTCGGCGAGCCAGCCGCCCCAGATGCGGCTGTTTCCGAGCGACTCGATGCCGAGCACCGCCAAGCGCTCGCGCATCACCGCCAGCGGATTCTCGCGATCGAGGTAGAGGACGCTCGTCTCGACGCACTTCCGGCCGAGAAAACTTCCGCCCCCCGCCACACCCCGCAGAAGCGCCAGCGCGAGCCACGTCTTGTAGCTCCCCGGCTCGCCCGCGAGCAACGTGACGGAAGCGCGTGGCAGGATGCCTTGGACAATCCACTCGGTCGCGGGCATGGCCACGGTGAAAACGTCCGCAATTTCATCCCAGCAGCGAATTACTCTCGTGGCGCCGATGTCACCCGCATCGTGCTCGAGCAAATGCGGCTCAGCCAGGAACAGGTGCTTCCAATCCGCTTCGTGGCGGCGTTCGATTTCAGCGAAGGGATCGGGGAAAGCGACATTCAAGGAATGCGGCTTGGCGTTCATAGCAGAATCTCCTGAAAGCGCCCGCGCTCATCGCGGACGCCGCCGCGCGCGAGCGTTTCGCGGACCAGCGCTTCGCGCTCCGCATCGCTGCCGCGCAGATAGCGCAGACGATCGTAGCGGCTAGCGAATGAGAGGATCGTGTACGCGGCGCTCTCGTGAGGCTCGCACCGCGCCACTTCGCGCAGCGCGGCTTGGGCCAGCGCGCGTTCGCCTGCGAATTTTTCCGGCGAGCCGCGTGACAGTTCGGCCAGGCGGCGCTTGGCGTTTCGGCGGATTTTTTCGAGCTGGAGGCAGCGGTCCCGTGCTGCGAGCCAGGCGAGCCGCTCCATTTCCGCCACGCGGCAGGCTTCGCGCTCAGTGCGTTCGTGGAGTATGCGGTGAGCGGGCAAAAATTCGCGCCGTCTCGTCCGGCTCAGTTGCGGCTTCATTCGTTTTTCTTTTGATCTTCCAGGAGGCGTTGTTGACTTGCGCGATGCGGAACAACTTCGCGCCGGGCCTGGTGTAGCGCCCCGGCCTGCTGGAAGACGGTTTCGCGGTGCGGGCCTTACGCAGCGGCCTGATTCAGGCTAGCACGGAAGAAATTGGGAATTGTCAAGGAATCCCGGTGGACTTTTGGCCGGAATCCGGCGGAGCGAGAGTCCGGCCACACTTCAGCGCCGCCGCTCTCCGCATCGTGCGAGGCAAATGGCTTGAGGCTTTATCTCCAGGCGTCGATCGAAACGCTCGGCCCCGGCATGAAGTCCGTCGCGAACCAAACGCTCGCCGTCTTCCCGCCGACAACCACCGCGTGGATGCCCTTCGGGTTCGTAAACGGCTTGATCACGGCATCGCCGGGAAGCTTCTTCCAGCTCGCATATGGCTCAAGCCCCTGCGCTCCCAGCGGACCCAGCATGCTCGATACGATCGAATTTCCCCAATACGACCCGGCGGTCTTCTCGACATTCTGAGAAAGCCACTCGGCGAGCTTTTCCTTCGTCGCAAAGCCCTGCACGTTGTTGAGCAGCTCCGCAACCGAGGGATCCATGAGGAGCGTGGCGCCCATGCCCGAGAGCGTGGACATGTAGTCGCGCATCAGCATTTGAGGAGCGTAGTGCTGTTCCACCCAGCCGGTGCTGTTGATGAAGTTCCAGCCGGTGAAAATTGTGAGCATGCTGTCGGTGGGCTTGTGGCCGGCTTGGACGTGCAACGGCTGCCATCCTTGCGGCAGCGCTTCCTCATTTTCGGCGAAGCACAGATTGTCGTATCGCAGAGGGTTGCTGAGAGAAGCGAACCCGGTAACGCCCTCGTCATAGCCCTGGATGATTTTGTGGATGAGCGTCATCGATCGCCCAATCACGGAGTTTGCGTCGTTGTTCGGACCGAGCGCGCCGAGGCCGCAATTCATGTCGATCTCTTTGCGTATCGGCCCGTTCACCACCACCATCTGCGCGATCGAGGTCGTCGAATCCTGATACGGCACTTGGCTGGCCAGCGCGAGGATCACCGGAAGATATTCAGGCTTTGCCCCAGCCATCACCGCAAGCGTGGCGACTTTCTCCACCGTGAACGGCCGGCGCGTCCCGAAAGTTCCGGCAGCGGACTTTACGATTTCATCCGGCTTGTGGCTCGTGCCCTTCAGCATCGCGGCCACTCGTTCCTCCGTCGGGATGAGCACAGGGTTGTAGTCGGTCCAGCATTTTTCCTTGAACAGGCGCTGCAGGTTGTCTTCCGTGTCTGCGGGAAGCAGTCTAGGTTCCGGGATCGATTCGGCAGGAGTGCCGGACATCTTTTCTTCAGCGGTGAGGGGCTTTGTGAGGCCGTCGACGATGGCCTGCATCATCGGCTTGCCGCTCACCGTGTCTTTCCCTTCGATGTACCCCTTGAGCACCGACCTTGGCTGGCCGGAGAAAGGAAACGGCACCCCAACGTAGCGAATGGGCATGCCCGTGTTGTACGTGAAGTTTGCGCCGATCCCAAATGACACCACGTTCGAACCCGCAGCGGCAACGACCGGAATGTTGTACTTCTTCTCGATCTCACCGGCTTCGGAGCTCACGGCTCCGACGCAGCCATGTCAACCAGCGACGCCGAGGACGACGCCGTCTCCTTTGGCGTCCGCGATTTCCTTCCACAACGCGGGATCGTCGGTGACGAAATTTCCTTTCTTGACCTTGATGATCGTCTTTACAGCGGGCATGTGCTCGGCAAACCACGCCTGCATTTCCTGAAGGATGCCGTCGTTCTGACCCATGCCGCCCCAATCGGTGTCCACCAGGTATATTGTTTTGCCGTCCAGTGTGTCGAGGCGAGGCGCAAGAGGTATCCGCTTCGGCAACCCGGGCGTGACGGCCGGGTTCACGGCGGTGATCAACCCGCTCGTCATGGGAGAAGCCTTTGGAGAAGCTGTTGGGACTGTTCCCGCGAAGGAAGGCGCGCCCGCAACAAGCGCCGGACTTACGCCCAACAACGCCAACATTTTTCGTCGATCCATGAACGGTTACCTCCTCAAATTGTTATGCAACCGAGTTCATTTCCAATTTCTGAGAGCCTGTTCCACATCACGGCTCGTCCGGAAGTCCGCAAGTTCCATCCGTGCAGCCATCCGTAACAGGCTTTGCACGCCACTTGTCCACCGGAGCGCTCACTGCGTAAGCGAAATCCGCGACCTTCCACATGGGGCTCGTTTCGCCACCCACGACGACAATGTTGATGTTCTCGGGCTTGTCGTATGGCGCGATGAGCGCGTCTGGGGGCAGCTTCTTCCAGGACGCGTATGGTTCAACGCCCTGATCCGCGAGCGGAGCCATCATCATGTGGATCAAATCCGTGCCCCAAAACTGCCCGGCAGGCATTTTGAAGTTTTCTGAAATCCAGCGGCAGAAATCCAGCTTGGTTCGGAAGCCTTCGTTTTCCTTGAGGTGTCGCGCCACGAGCGGATCCAATATTAACGTCGCCGCAGAAAACAGCCCCGGCAGTGCACTTAATTGAAGCAACATGTCGTTGCCCACTGATCGGTGGGAGGACCCGACCACGTTATTTACGAAGCTCCACCCACGGAACAGGCTGACAACACTTTCTTCCGGGCGGAACTTTTTCTGTACGTGAAAGGGTTCCCAGGCGCTTCTTTCCTCGTTCTCCGCGACACACATATTGTTGTAGCCGATGGGATTGCCTTGCGAAGTCCAAAACTGCTTCCTGAGCCGCATGTAGCCCCAGTTGATCGTAAGAAGCGTCCAGGCGCGCCCGATCACGGAGTTCGCCAGATTGCGAGGACTAAAGGCTCCAATTCCGGAATTCATTTCGATCTCGTTGCGGATCGGCCCGTTCACGAGCAGCATGCAAGCAAACGGCGTCGTGGAACCCGGAATCGACGGATGTCCGGTGGAAGCGACAGCGAGGAGAACAGGCAGGTGCTCGGGCCTCGCCCCCGCCATCACGCCGATGATGGCCACCATCTCGACCGTAAACGTGAGGTATTCCTGTGTGTCATGCAGGAAGATTTCTGCGACGACTTCATCCGCTGCGCGGTTCGTGCCGGTAAGCATTTCAGCAACGCGTTCTTCCGTGGGAAGGATGATGGGCAGCCCATCGATCCAGCCCCGCTCGTAAAACAGGCGCTGAAGGTTGTCTTCCGTATCCGGTTCAAGTAGCGTCTGCCTGACGCCGGTCCGCGATATTGGCGCGAAGTCCCCGGTGAACTCGTCTTCGCTGACGGGTTTTGTGATAGCCTCGATGACTTCTTCGATTACGGTCCGCTGCGTTGCCGGATCTTTCCCTTCGATATAGCCGCGAAGTACAGAAGGAGGCATGCCTGCGACCGGATGCGGAGTGTAAATGAAGCGCAGTGGAACGCCGTGAAAGCGGCGATCGTCGGCCACTACGTTGGCAAATTCGAAAGTCGAGACCGGCGCTGTTGGGATTCCGTATTCCTGTTCGAGTGTGCGGGAGCAAGCGGCGACCGCCGCTGCGCAACCCGGTCAACCAGCAACACCCAGGATCGCGGCCTGGCCGTTTTCCTTGATTTCTGCCCAGAGGTCCTTGGTATCATCGCGAAAGATGTTGCCTGTCTTTCGCCGGCGCACAGTCTTGACCGAGGGCATGCGCTCGGCAAACCAGGCCTGCACCTGATCCAAAAACTTGCCGCTTCCCCCGAAGCCGGTATCGACGAGGTAGATAGTCTTGCCATTGAGGCTGTCCAGGCGTGGAGCGAGCGAAGAGAATGACGGGGGCTTACTCGGTGCGTTTCCGCCTGCGGCTCTGACTGTCCGGTATCCTTCCGGATTCAATACCGCCGAACGCAGCAGCGTGGCCATGGCAAGACTCCTCCCAGACTCCGCGAGCGCTCCGTTTGGAATCGCTTCCAGCGCATTACCCGAACCGTCGTCCTGGAAGACGGCCCTAAGTACATCAAACTGCACTCTAGTTGTCAAGACAACATGAGTGTACTGACCCGACCAGCGCCTGTGACTAGCCTGTTGTTTTGACAACGACAATGGCGAACGGCTAGAATGAAACCTGCCGCCAGTAGAGGTCCTGGAGGCGATTGAGCCCGGCGGGCGCGATCCGGTCGTTCAGAATCCTGACGGTTTTCACAGCGTTGCGGCTGGCGGCTCGCTCGGATACGATCTGCTCTTCAGCTATCCCCGGAACGAACTGGGCGAATCAAACGAAACGAATTTCTGGAGCGACGTTGACCAGCGCCGGGCGCAACTAGCATGGGAATGACGAATATGAACGCAACCACGAAAACAAAGGGCTTTCCGCTTCCTAGTTCGTTGAAGGTGATCGCGGGCACCGAAGGGGCGCAAGCCGCATATCCCTACTACATGCAGTTCAGCAAGGAAGACGACGAACGGTTCTGGTTTTACAACTCCATGCACTTTCCCGAGCCGATGTGCGTCTTCGACATGATCACGGCCGAGGCCGCCTACTGCGCCTTGGGGTCGGCCAACACGCGGATACACTGCCTGCCGACGACGCTCGGCATCGACTACCGGATCATCAATGGGCGCGTCTATATCGGCGGCAACGCCGTCACGGACCCAGCCGAGATTGAGCGGCGCACAAAAGAGTTTCAGCGTCGAGCTTTCTACTACTATGCAAATTGGGAACGGCTCTTCGCTCAGTGGAAAGATAAAATGATGGTTCTTATTCGGGATGCGCAAGCGCTACCGAAGCTGGAGCTTCCGGAATTCGAGCCTTTGGAACACGTCCACGCGGGCCGCGGCGTCGCCTCCAACCATTACATTCTTGAAACATACCAGAAGACGCTTGAGGGCTACTTCCGGATGTGGCACCACCATTTCGAGTTTCTGCTGCTCGGATATGGGGCCTATCTGACCTTTTTCGATTTCTGCAAGAAGGCGTTCCCGGAGATCAGCGATCAGACAATAGCGCGCATGGTGGCGGGCATAGAGGCGGAAATCTTCCGCCCGGATGATGAACTCAGGCGCTTGGCCAAGTGTGCCATTGAACTGGGCGTCGATAGCCAGTTCCGGGAAGGTTCCTCGCCAGACGAAATCATCAATTCTCTGGAGCAACTCGGTGAGCCTGGCCTGGCGTGGCTGAAAGAGCTTGCGGTTTCGCGCGATCCCTGGTTCAACATCAATGTCGGCGACGGCTTTTATCACTACCACCGCTCGTGGAACGATGATCTTTCGATGCCTTTCGCCGCACTGCCGGGCTACATCGCAAATGCGAAAAAGGGCGAGCGCCTTGAACGGCAAACGGACAAGCTCATCGCTGAGCGTACGCAGCTAATTGCCGACTACCGCGAGCTTTTGGAGAGCGACGAAGAGCGCGCCGCCTACGACCAGATGATCGAGCTGGCACATCGAGTTTTCCCCTATGTCGAGGGGCACAAATTCTATTGCGAACACTGGTACACGAACCTGTTCTTTAATAAGATTCGAGAATTCGGCGGCATCCTCGCTGAACGCGGTTTCTTCGCGGAAGCCGAGGACGTATTTCATCTGAGCCATTACGAACTAGAGGCGGCAATCGTCGACCTTATGACTTCTTGGTCGAACGGCTCGCCTCCGCGCGGTATCTCGCGCTGGCCTGCTATCGTTCGAGAGCGCAAAGCAGCCATCGCAGAATGGGCGAAGCACGAAACTGCACCGGCTCTCGGGCCCGTTCCGGACATCATCGACGATCCCTCCATCGTCATGCTGTGGGGCATTACCCGCTAGAATCTCGACGCGTGGCTGACGGCAGGCGAGGAGCCGGATTCCAACGAAATCAAGGGCTTCGCTGCGTCAAGTGGAGTAGCTGAGGGAGTGGCCCGCGTTGTGAAATCGGTAGAGGAGATTGGTCGCCTGCGCAAAGGCGACATACTGGTCTGCCAGGTTACTAACCCCACTTGGGCTCCGGTTTTCCAAAAGATTGCTGCGGCTGTTTCGGACATAGGCGGTTCGATGAGGCACGCGGCGATTGTAGCGCGCGAATACGGTCTGCCTGCGGTGGTAGGCACGGGCACGGCCACTCATAAGATAAGGGATGGTCAGCGTATCCGGGTCGACGGCGGCCGGGGCGTAGTAACCCTCCTCGAGTAGAATAGATTACGTGCACTCTTCAGAGATCATCGGCTGGTTCGCCGACATCGGTCTCCCCGACCGCCCGACTGTCGGAGGTAAGGGCGGATCATTGGGCGAACTGACGCGGGCGAGCATTCCGGTACCGCCCGGCTTCGTCGTACGCACAGCCGCATTCGAGCGTTTTCTCAGCGCGCTGGAAAAGGACGAGCCGATCCGGTCGAGGGTTGAGGCTCTCAGCGCGCACGAACTCGAAGAGATCACCGCAGTTTCCGAACATGTGCGCGCACGAATCGAAAGCGCGCCCCTGCCGGACGACGTAAATTCAGAGGTTCTCGCTGCGCATTCCGAGCTCTGCGGCAGGGACAGCAATTCACCTCTGGCGGTGCGTTCGTCCGCCACCACCGAGGATGCAGCGGACGCGAGTTTCGCTGGTTTGCAGGACACCTATTTGTGGGTCATAGGTACGCAGGCAACCTTGAAATACGTGCGCTCGTGCTGGGCGAGTCTCTATTCCGTTCCATCTATAGCCTATCGCCGCAGGCACGGTCTGCCGGAAATCGGTGTTGCGATGGCTGTCGTCGTTCAGGGCATGGTCAACGCGCGCAAGGCGGGCGTGATGTTCACTCGCAGTCCACTAACGGGCGACCGTTCCGTAATCACCATCGAAGGCGCATGGGGCCTCGGCTCAGCTGTTGTGAGCGGTGAGGTCACACCGGACCGGTTCGTGATCGCCAAGATCACGGGCGAAATTTCTGTACGCGATATTTCCGATAAGCACGTCCAACATCTGCCTGCGTCGGGCGGCGGCGTCATCGAGGTCGAGACTCCAGAGCACCTCCGGCGAGAGCCCTGCCTTAGCGACGCGGAGATTGCGGCGTTAAAAGACATCGCCCGCCGGGTCGAGCGTCACTACGGGCGACCACAGGACATCGAGTGGGCAATCGATCACTCCGGAGAGCTCCGGTTATTGCAGAGTCGGCCAGAAACGGTTTGGTCCTCCAAGGACCGGGCACCTGTCGCTAAGCCAGCGGAGAACCCGCTCCAGCACATCATGAAGATCTTTGGAGGCCGCCGATGACTCTCACGGCCAAGGACGTGGCGGAGATCATGCGGCTGCTCGAACAATCGAGTTTCGACAGCCTGTCGCTCGAAATCGATGGCGTGAAGTTGAACCTGCAACGCGGCTCGGCCGCTCCCGTCCGGCAGCCCGCAGCTTCCGCTCCCTCAGCCGAGTCTCAGCCGCAGCCGGTGCAGTCAGCTCGGCCAAAAGCCAAGCTGCCGTCCGAGCCAGGCCTCGCGGAAGTCGCCTCTCCTCTGCTCGGAATTTTCTATCGTGCGCCCAAGCCCGGCGAGCCGCCCTTCGTCGAAGTGGGCTCAAAGGTCATAAAGGACACGGTCATCGGCATTATCGAGGTGATGAAGCTGATGAACTCCGTGCGCGCGGGAGTAAGAGGGGAAGTGGTCGAGATACTGGCTGAAAACGGGGCGCTGGTCGAGTACGACGAGATTCTGCTGCGCCTGCGTCCCGGAGTCTAGCGATGGCGATCCGGCGCATACTCATCGCCAATCGCGGCGAAATTGCCCTCCGCCTGATCCGCACTTGCAAGGCGCTCGCCATTGAAACCGTACTGGCTGCGTCCGAAGCCGATCTGGATTCGTTGCCTGCTCGGCTCGCGGACCGCACCCTCTGCATCGGGCCGGCCCGGCCTGCTGACAGCTATTTGCGAGTAGACACCATCGTCCAGGCGGCGCTAGGCGTGAAGGCAGATGCTATCCACCCAGGCTATGGATTTCTTTCCGAGCGCCCGGTTCTCGCTAGGCTTTGCGAGCAAGAAGGTGTGATTTTCATCGGCCCAACAGCGGCTCAGATCGAGGCCGTAGGCGATAAGTTGCGCGCCCGCGCCGAGGCCGAGACAGCAGGCGTGCCGACCGCGCCCGGTGGTGCCGTCGAAACCGTGCGCGAGGCCATGGTGCTGGGGCGGGAAATCGGTCCGCCGCTGCTGATCAAAGCAGTTGGCGGTGGCGGCGGTCGCGGCATGAAGCGAGTCGATCGCCTGGAGGACATACCCTCGGCTATGGAGCTTGCCGGAGCGGAAGCGGGATCGGCGTTCGGCGATGCGCGAGTTTACCTCGAACGATTCGTGGAAGGCGGTCGCCACGTGGAAGTCCAGATCCTCGGCGACGGCAACGGTCGCGTGATTCATCTCGGCGAGCGAGACTGTTCGGTCCAGCGCCGCTACCAAAAGCTGATCGAAGAAACGCCGGCACCGGGCCTCTCGGCGGATTTCCGCGCGCGCATTCATGAGGCGGCGGTGCAGTTTACGAAGCGGCTGAGTTATCGCAGCGCGGGCACGGTCGAATTCCTGGTTGATCTGGAGCGTGACGCTTTCTACTTCCTGGAAATGAACGCCCGAATTCAAGTTGAGCACCCAATCACGGAAGCGGTAACCGGCATAGACTTGGTGGCGGAGCAGATCGCCATTGCCGACGGTCGCGGCCTGCGTTTGAAGCAAGGTGATGTCAGAAGAGAAGGTTGCGCAATCGAGTGCAGGATCAATGCGGAAGATCCGGCGCGCGACTTCCATCCCAGCCCCGGCACGGTTCGGACAGCCGTGTGGCCCTCAGGCGAGGGCGTGCGCGTCGATACCCATATTGCTTCTGGCTCTCGCATCCCGCCTTATTATGACTCGCTGATGGCCAAGATTATTGTTCACGCCGCCGATCGTCCCACGGCACTCGAACGGATGCGCCGCGCACTCGCTGCGACTCACATCGAGGGCGTCGCCACGAATCTCGCATTCCACGCAGACGTCCTGAGCGATCCGGAATTCAATACCGGCGGCGTCGATACCGGCTATCTGCCCCGCTTCCTCGAGAGGCGGCGCCTCGTGCAGGAGGCTCGAGCCCATGGCTAATGTTCAACTCGTAGAGACTTCCTTGCGCGATGGCAACCAGTGTCTCTGGTCGGCGCTCGGCGTCGATACAGCCAGGAGCTTGACCATCGCGCCGGTCATGGACCGTGTCGGTTTCAAGGCCATCGACTTCACCACCTCGACCCACATGGGTGTTGCCGTCCGTTACAAAAAAGAAGATCCCTGGGAACGCATTCGCCTCATGGTCAAGGCCATGCCGAAGACGCCGCTGCAGTTTCTCTCCACGGGCTTTCGTTTTATTTCCTGGGAAACGGCCAGCCCTGAGTTCATGGCCCTCGCATTCAAAACTCTCATCAACAACGGGATGCGCCGCTTCGCGCTCGCCGATCCGATGAACGACGCGGATTCGAACGTCGCCTGCGCGCGCATGATCAAAGCAGCCGGGGGCGAATACGTCATCGGCGCCCTGGTCTTTACGCTGAGTCCCATCCACGACGACGCCCACTACGTTGCCCGCGCCCGCACCCTTGCAGAAAGCCCCGATGTGGACGCGCTATATATCAAGGATATGGGCGGCCTTTTGACACCGCTGCGCGCTCGCACGCTCATTCCAGCCGTCAAGGCCGCAATCGGCGACAAGCCGCTCGAACTCCATTCGCACTGCACCATCGGCATCGGCGAGCTGACTTACATGGATGCACCCGAATGGGGCGTCAGCGCTGTTCAATGCGCCTCGGGCGCCGCCGCGGACGGCATTTCCAATCCGCCCTCCGAGCGCGTGGTTTCCAATCTGCGCGCCCTTGGGCATCATGTGGACATCGACGACCAGGCGCTCGCCGAAGTGGGCCGCTACTTTACCCGCCTTGCGGAAGCGGAAGGACTTCCCGCAGGCCGCCCTCAGGCGTTCGACGCCAGCTATTTCCGCCATCAATTGCCGGGTGGAACGATTAGCACCATGCGCCGCCACCTTGTCGAAACCAGGGTCTCCCATCTAGAAGGTGCGGTGATCGAGGAGTTGGACCGTGTGCGCCAGGAGCTTGGCTGGCCGATCGTAATGACTCCTTTCGCGCAGATGTTGATCACACAGGCGGTTCTGAATGTCACCGGAAAACAGCGCTACGCCACCATTCCCGATGAAATCATCCGCTACGCGCTGGGAAAATTTGGACGGCCCAATATCCCAATCGCGCCGGAGGTGATGGATCGCATTGAATCTTTGCCTCGAACGCGCGAGCTCCGTCAGCAGCCGGGCATGCCGCATCTGCGCGAATTGCGCCGGCTTATCGGCCCGGAACTAAGCGATGAGGAGTTTTTGCTTCGAGCCACCATGCCCGCTGGTCAAGTCGACTCGATGAAGGCCGCCGGCCCCGCGGAACAAAAGTATGATCCTGACATGGCTCCCGTGATGAGTTTAGTTCGTCGATTGACTGCTCGGCGCGACATCACTTACCTATCGATCGAGAAGACCGGCTTCAAGCTTGAGTTGCGCGGCCCGGCTGCCCCGGTGGAGGCTTGAGTGTGAAATCCTCTGACAACGGCTGGAATGAGCGGTTAGGACCTGTCGAAGGATTCATGTTCGACCTCGACGGCACATTGATCCTTAGCGACCGTTCGCTCGGTGGCTACCGTTTGCTGCCGGGCGCCGTCGACATTCTGCGCGAGTTGCAATCTCGCGGTATACCGTTCGTCGTGCTCACAAACGGCACCGCGTATCCAGTGGCCGAACAAGCGCCGAAATTGCGCGCGCTGGGCTTGCCCATTTCCGACGAGGCTTTGCTGACTCCCAATACCGTAACAGCGGACCTGATGCCGAGGCGTGGCGTGAAGCGCGCCCTTGTGCTGGGCGTGCCCGGAGTTGGTCGGGCCCTCGCCGAGGCCGGTATCGAGACCGTCTTTCCCGGCCAGAATCGCGCCGAAGACGTTCAGGCGGTTTATATCGGCTGGCACCCAGACTGCGGCATGAAAGATATCGAAGCGGCTTGCAAAGCGATCTGGAATGGCGCCAAGCTTTACGTCGCTTCCGACGTGCCTTTCTTCGCAACCTCCAGCGGCAAAACGATGGGGTATTCGCACGCCATCACAGCCGCAGTGCGCAAAATAACCCGCGCTCCCATGATTCTCACCGGCAAGCCGTCGCTGCACGCGCTGAAGCTGGTTGCAAGAAAACTCGGAATCCCCACGCACAGGGTAGGTGTCGTCGGCGACGATCCTCTCGTGGAAATGATTATGGCGCGGCGCGGCAGAGCAATCGGCTTCGGCGTAACCACCGGCTTCACAACTGCGCAGGACTGGGCCGCGCAACCACGCGGTCGCCGCCCGCATCGGATCGTGCACGAACTCGGCGACATCCTGAAGATGACCGCCTTTTCCGAGGAACGCCAACCCGCTCGGCGACAAGCACGCCACTAACTGGTTTTAGTTTTCAGCGTGATGGTCTGGAGCCCGGGGTGGGATCGAAATTGTCGTTGGCTGATTCCGCTTATCCGGTTGATGTCATAACGACGTCGGCCTCGCGACGGCCCGAGTAGACTGTTTCGGTGTTCACCCTAACAGTGCTCGGACCGAAGGAGGCCGAGATGCGAATTATAGGATGTGACTTGCACGCTCGCCAGCAAACAGTGGCGATGCTGGACACCACAATGGGCGAGGCAGTGAAAATGACTCTGACGCACGAAGGCAACAACGTGCGGGAGTTTCATTCGACATTGCCTGGGCCGGTGCGCGTGGGGATCGAAGCAACGGGAACGATGCCAAATACCATGCAAAAGCGTTATGCAAGGAGTACGCAGAGCCAAGTACAAGCAACAGGACAGCGTTTCTGGATGTATCTTTAAGCAGAGTGCCCCTCGTGGACTCCCTCCGCGCCGACCTCCGATTTCCGAGTTGTGGCTACCGCGGATGACTTACGGACAATTGAGGAGCCTGGGATACAGCGACGATGCCCTTAAGCGACGCACACGAAAGACTTTAGATTTCCCGCCTCAAAGCTTCGAACCAGAGGGTCGGGGGGCGACTCCGGGCGCGCCGCATCTTTTGAATCCGTGGGCGGCGCGCTCTCAGCCCAAAACCCACACCATTCAAACCCGGAAGCGAGCTCTGCGAGGACGCAACTATGCCGAGGCATATCCCCGCGAACGTGCCTTACCTCAGCGGTTTGACGGGGTTCGCTTCCCGTACATGGTCACCTTCGCATCAACCACATTTGCCACATAGCGGCCTTCGCTAAAGAACTGCATCACCTTCTTGCCCGCCCGCGCCATCTGCGCCCAACGGGGCTTCGTTTCGGGGTTCTGCTCCAACCCACGAATTTCGTCTCCGTTGAACACGAAATCCACCTCACGCAAATGGCGCTTGGGAGTCAGCCGGACAGGGTAACGCCCTGTGCCTAGCTCGACGACGTTGGCGTTCTCGACGAGGGCTTGCCGCCAGACCTCGACTAGCACTTGCTCGAAGGGGGATTCCATCGCCAGAGTATCGCGTATATCATGCCGACAACGGCATCATAAATGTCAGATGCACCTGCACAAACATGCGTGCTTTGAGCGCCAGAATCGCCGGGGTCCTTGGGCTCAGAGGCAGGGCAGCCTCGCAGTATACGAGGCACCCGCGCCGCTGGCACCTGGCGGCAGCCATTTTCGCCCTGGGCTTGCTACCCAGTGTCACCGGTACAGCCGCGCAGGAAACGCAGGGTAGCCAGAGCCAGGGGCTCTTTCTGGTGGCCCGCCGCGGTTTGTCCGACCCCCTGTTTGCAAAGTCCGTCGTGCTGATGCTGCCGATAAAGGGGACGCCGCTACTGGTGGGCCTCATTGTCAACAGGCCGACGCGGGTGCCACTGCGCGATTTCTTTGATGACTCTCCTGCGCTCCAGAAGCGAGATGCGACGGCGTATTTTGGCGGTCCTGTGGACGTGGAGCTCGGCGCACGCAGCGCTATCTTCCAGTCGGCAACACCTCCGAAGAACGCGACTCTGGTGTTCGGGGATGTCTACGTGACTTTTGATCCGAGCACTATTGCTGCGCTGGTGGAAAATGTCCAGCAGGCGTCCACTCTTCGTGTTTTTCTGGGGCGTGCCCAATGGTCTCCGGCACAACTCGAAAATGAGATGGCGAAGGGAGGGTGGTATAGTGTGCGCGGCGGTGCCGATTCCATCTTCAGCAAGTTTCCCGAGGCCGCGTGGCACACGCTGCTCGACCAAGCCGAGCCTCGGCCCTTGGTGAAGTACGAGCCACTGCTTGTTCCGCCCCGCACAAAGATGGCTCTACAAACTCGCCCTGCGCCTTCGAGCACCACCAACTGGCAACCTATACCTAAATGGGAGGACTAGCGTCTTCGAAGCATTGCAAGCCCCCGCAACCAGCCATCATATTCAGTTCACAGGGGCTTGCTCGATTTGAGCGAGCCCTTTTCCTTTCTGGTTGGGTTCAAATGGGTGCAAAATCCTGCCGAGTTGCCCTGCAATTTTCGCATCGTCCTCGCTCGCAACGTGGGTATGCACCCCGAGCGTTACGCGCGGATCGCTGTGACCGAGACGCTGTTGCCTGACCTTCAACTGCACGCCAGCCGGTCCATCAAAGTTCCGTTCGCGTGCCTGAATGCGTGAAGTCCGCAGCGCCGAATCTCCAGCTTCTACAAAAGCAGTCGTGTTGCCACTTAAAGAGTTCCAACCGATAGTTTCCGAACACGCCATGATTCGGCCGGAGTCGGAAAGACTGTGTGACCGCCGGTTAGAAATCGAGCACCAGTAGCGTGGGGCGTCTGGTAGTTCGTGGAGAAATCTTCCTGGCAGGCGACGAATCGCGAGAACGGGCGCTCTTGCACGACGCGATCGCGAATCATCCAGCGTTCGCGTGAGCCTAGCGGGTAACACTTCGTCGGGAGTACACTGAAACCCTAAGAGAGGTTGACCTGCGTGGTTAATCGTCGCCACAGTCTGCGAAGACTGCTGATTATGCCACCAGTTCCTGTGTCCCTGGAAGGAGTCAGCGACTACCTTTTGTTCGATCTAAGCGAGGGAGGGCTCTCGGTTTACGACCGCATATCTCCCAACGGCAGGCGAGATTTCCGAATCGCGTTCAACCTTCCTGGAGACTTGGAGCCGATAAAAACCCGGGGCGAAATTGCCTGGGTGAGTAAATCAAGAAACCGTACAGGCGTGCGTTTCACCGGATTGCCGTCCGAGTCCCGGTTGCGTGTGAAAGACTGGATGGCAACCAGCCTCGCCCCTGCACCGCCGTACGCAGCGGATTACGAAATCGACCGGCCGAGCCGCGTGTCTGAATTTGTCTACGCACTTCGAGAAAGGTCATGGCGCCCAAACTATCTGGGTAAGGCGGCGCTCGCCATCGGAATTTTGGCTGGCATATTTTTGTTTGGCCTGGAGATCAGCCATTCCCATTCGAAGTTAGCGCAAGATGTGGAGCCAGAGGAGGCCCCTGTAGCGATGGCGCAAACGCAGCCCATTGCTCCGGATACATCTGGTAACACGGTGCCGAAGGCTGTCTCGCGTCCGCGAATCTCAAAGCCGCCAATTTCAAATCCGGCAATCTCAAATCCGCCGCAGGCTGGCGAATTTGTGCTCCAAGTGGGAGCGATGAAACAGGAGAGCAATGCGGTTGCGCTATCGGCTTCCCTGAAGCAAAGAGGTTACCCGGTGATTGCGTTCAGACACGCCGACGGACTGTACAGAATTGCGGTGGGTCCTTACCCTGACATGTGGTTCGCGGTTGGTGTGGAGAACGACCTGAAGGCGCAAGGTTTTGAAAGCTTCGTCAGGCGCTGGGTACCAGAATAGTTTTTAAGCAGGCCTAATTTCCGCCTCCCAAAGATCTAATAGGATTTCTCACGATTGCGGCTGGCGACGGTGAAGATGCCGGCGATGCGTTGAGACGCTTTTCGCTGACAAGGCTGTCCTTGTTGTAGGGCTTGTTGGGCAGGCTGTTCAAGCTATCGAGGTAGGTCTCGATGCCGCGATAGAGGCTCTCGGCAACGCGCTGGCGCTGACTGCTTTCAAGCAGCAGAGTCTCGTCCTTCGCATTGCTGATGAAGGAAATTTCCGAGAGTACTGCGGGCATGTGCGCGCCAGTCAAAACGACGAAGGGCGCGCGCTTCACGCCGCGGTCGGTTTCGCTGCGGCTTACAAGCTGGAGGCGTTGCGCGAGCGCTTTCTGGATATCGCCCGCAAACTGCTTGGATTCCGCAATCTTCTCGTTGCGCGTGATCTTCTGAATCAGGTCCGGAAGATCGTGGAGGGAAGATTGCGCGAGCGAGTTTTCGCGCGTGGCGAGTTTCATGGATTCCGGCGAGGCTAACAAGCTCAAATAGTATGTTTCGACGCCGCGCGCTTCGCGGCTGTCGCTCGAATTCGCGTGAATCGAAATGAAGAGGTCCGCGTTCGCGGCGTTGGCGATGGCCGTGCGGTCTTCCAGCGAGACGAACTCGTCGTCCTTGCGCGTATAGACCACTTGCGCGCCCGCAATGTTTTGTTCGATGAGCTGACCCAGCCGCAGCGCCACATCGAGGCAAAGGTTCTTTTCAACGAGACCGTGGGGTCCCATCGCGCCCGTATCGTACCCCCCATGGCCGGGATCAATCGCGATGCGGTTGATCTTCAGACCCAATTCCTGCGACAGGGAGAGACGGCTTTCGTGGCTGGCGCTTGGCTCTGACAGAGCGTTCGCCACGTTGTGCTGCGCCCTACCCGAACTCACACCGCCCTTTGCGACGGCCGCCGGTTGCGCGTGAACGTCAATCACCAAGCGGTATGGGTCTGAAAGCAGTTGCGCGGAATAATCCTTCGCCTCATCTGCGTCAAGAACTAGCCGGACCACGTCGTCCGTATTTTGCGCTGCCCGCACCCACTTGAGCAGCCCATCTTTGAGGGGAACGGTCTTCTGCGCGACCGACGGATTCAGCCGCGCGTTGTGCAGATCGAAATAGATCCGCTCGGGGTCACTGATGCGCGCCGAATCGTACTGGACCGGATCGTCAAGCATGACGACGACCCGGGCATCGCTCTCAGTGCTCGATACCTGAATGGCGGTGACGTTGGGCGTGCCGGGCTCCTTTAGCGGTGGTTCGACGAGCTGGCCACCGTCCGAAACTTTCTCTGTGACTTCCCGAACACCCTGCGTTTGCAACCGATCGTCCACTTCCTCACTCTGCAGCAGGCTCTTGGAGAAGTCCTGCGTTCCGGCTTCCGCATCGCGCACGGCGATGGCGCGAGTTTCATGACCGAGCAGTAAACCAAAGGTGGTCGGCGTCACTTGAGCGCGCAACGTCTGCATCATTTTTTCCGGCAGATTACGCGGCAAGGCGAGGCCTGCGGTCAACAGGACGGCAATGAGTGCGCCCGCCCAAAGAACCCAGCCACGTGACTTAAACCCGGTTAGCGGCTTGTAGGTAAGTTGTGACGTTGTAGGAACGCCGGCTGTCTCCGCAGAATCGGCGCCCGCTGGCGCCTGCACCGGCGCGGGACGAGGAGCCACCGCGACGTCCAGTTTACGATCCGCTCTCGCAACGATGTCCGCCGACACCGTACGGCGCCCTTCGGCATGAGCTTTCAACAAAGCGTGGAAACAGAGCTTGTTGATGTTTCTTGGAACGCCCTGGCTGAGCTCGGCGATGAGGGCCAAGGCCTCGGGCTCAAATAGGTCTTCGCCGGAATGACCTGCCACTTTCAGCCGGTGCCTGATGTAACCGGCCGTTTCCCCCGGCGACAGAGCTTCCAGATGCTTCACCACGGTAATGCGCTGCAGCAGTTGCGCCAGCCGCTTCTGCCCCAGTTTCTCCCCGAGTTGCGGCTGCCCCGCCAGAACGATTTGCAAGAGTTTGGTGTTCGACGTCTCGAAGTTCGAAAGCAGCCGGATGGTTTCGAGCACCGAATCGTCCAGGTTTTGCGCCTCATCGACGATCAGGACAAATCGCTTGCCCGCCAGCATTTCAGCAAACAACATTTCATTCAACTTATTGTGCATGGCCACGAGTCCCATGCCCGTCGAATCGACCCCTAGCTCGCTAAGAAGGTATTGGAAGAATTCGCGGGAGTTGCACTGCGTCTGGAACAGAAACGCGGCGCGCGCCGTATCGCGCAGTCCCTCGAGCACTTGATATAGGAGCGTCGTCTTGCCCATACCCGGCTCCGCGATCAGCGCCAGAAATCCCCGGCCGCCCAGGATTCCCTCTGTGAGCGAGTCGAGCGCCTCGCAGTGCGTCCGGCTCGGGTAGAGATACGCCGGGTCGGGCGTGACGCCAAAGGGCTGCTGCCGCAAGTTAAAAAAATCGAGAAACATGGGCACAACCTCCATTTCAGCTGCGTGGGCAAAAAGCCTTAGCAGTTCCCTTGCCTTGAGATTCCAGCAAAGCGTCGAGTCACAGAACGGCTGTGCCGGTAGTTAGCGCTCGGTTGTCAGGAGGGAGGGCAACTGCGCGCACATGGTCGAAATTTCGTTCTGAGTTCCCGGCCGACTAATAATGTACTTCTGACCGCGTCGGGCACGCAATGCTCTGGTCCAGGTTTGGTGAATCTCTCACAGAGACGTGTGTGTGTCTCCATGGGGAAGAGGCATCGTATTTCCGCGCGTGTCGTCGCCTGCTCGGAAATTGTCCACGCCTCGCAGCAATAACTCCGTCCGAATCGGCAATTTGCCGGACGTTGCCCGAGAACATGTGTTTGTGGGCAACAGGTTTTGCGAATTTCGACCGCGCGAAGTCAATCACTTACGGGCCAAATTCAACAGGGGATATTGGGCAATTGGCGGAGGTACCGTCGGGTAGCCGGGGGCACTTGATTTGACAACAATGTCGGTTCCTTCCTCCCGAGCCTTGGTCGTCATGCAACCAAAGTCTACTCGGGTCGAGGGAGCCGACATTGTTATGAAATCAAGTTGCGTTCTAGTACCCAACCTGTCCGGCTAGTGCGTTAATCGGGAGTCAACCGGGATACGCGCAGCATGATCGAATTGGATTAGGTCATTCAATGGTATTTTAGCCGTGTGTTGGAGGCCTCTTCTAAGCGGGCCAGACTGGTCGTATTTGCTATGCCGCATTAAATCAGGGCGCGTGGCACTGATGCAATCCGCGTCGATGATTTGCTGGTTGGATTGATCGGCGGCCATATGAGGCAACACAAGAAACCAGAACAATTATGACGAGCCGAGATAACGAGCGCTTGTTCGACTATGTGATCGTCGGAGCTGGGACGGCGGGCTGCGTGCTTGCCAACCGGTTGTCTGAGGATCAAGCGATTCGCGTCTGCCTCATCGAGGCCGGGCCCAAGGATCGTCATCCTTTCATCCACGTGCCGGCCTTGGTTGCCGCTGCGCTCGCGACGCCGAGCATAAGCTGGGGCTATTGGACAGCGCCGCAGCGGAACTTGAATGGACGAAAGATTCCAGTTCCGCGGGGCCGGGTCCTTGGCGGTTCGAGCTCGATCAACGGCATGGTGTATATACGCGGCAATCCCAAGGACTATGACGATTGGGCTGCGACGGGAAACCGAGGCTGGAGCTATCGAGAGGTGCTCCCCTATTTCGTCCGTTCCGAGAACAATGAAGCCTTTGACGGCTCTCCTTATCACGGCAAAGGGGGGCCGATGAATGTCATCAGCATCAAGCGGCCCAACGCGCTGAATACCGCTTTTCTCGAGGCGATGCATTCGTTGCAATATCGCCACAACGATGACTTCAACGGTGCTGATACAGAGGGTTATGGCCTACGCCAGGGCGCGATCAGAGGCGGCCGTCGCGAATCCGGAGTGACGGCCTTCCTCAGGCCCGCAATGAACCGGCCAAACCTGTCAGTGTTGACCAGGGCATTGGTCACCCGCGTCGTCATTGAGAATCGCCGTGCGACCGGCGTCGAGATTCAAGTCGGCGGCGAGACTCGGCGCGTAGGCGCGCGACGCGAGGTCATTGTGTCGGGTGGCAGCATCGGATCCCCTCAGATCCTGATGCTCTCGGGCATCGGCGACGGCGCTGCGCTGCAGGCTCTTGGAATTCCAGTCAATCACAATCTGCCCGGTGTCGGTGCGAATTATCACGATCATGTCGCGTCCTCGGTGCAGATGGTCACGTCGAACTCTACCTCCTATGGTATTTCGCTGAAAGCACTCCCACGCGGAGCCTGGAGCATTTTCGAATATCTGTTGCTGCGCCAAGGACCATTCGCCAGCAATGTCTTCGAGTCCCATGCGTTCGTGAAGTCGACGAACGGCCTTGACCGACCCGACACACAAGTCGTCTTCCAGCCGGCCCGCCGCAATCAATCGACATTCCCCCTGCCGCTTGGGCACGGCTATAACGTCAGCGTCGTTCTCTTGTACCCCAAGAGCCGTGGCCGCATCGCCCTATCAAGTCCGGATCCACGTGCAGCGCCGATTATCGATCCCAATATTTTGAGCGTGCCCGAAGACTTCGAGCCGCTTGTGCGCGGCCTCAGGCTGGCACGTAGGATACTCGCAACCCCGGCTTTCGCCCGCTACAAGGGGACCGAGTTTCTGCCTGGTCCAAACGTGGAAAGCGATGACGCGCTCAAAAATTATCTCCGTGCTACCACTGCAACCGTCTTTCATCCGGCCGGAAGCTGCCGTATGGGTGTTGACGACGCCGCAGTCGTAACTCCCGAACTGAAGGTACGGGGCGTCGATGGTTTGCGGGTGGCCGATGCCTCGATCTTTCCCACCCTCATGGGCGGAAACCCGAATGCGCCCGTGGTGATGGTTGCCGAGAAGGCCGCGGATATGATCCTGGGGCGGTCGCCGCTTGCGCCGCTGCAACTGCCGCGAGATCGCTAACAACCCGGAGGAGAACGCCATGGCTGTCGAGCACATCAGAAAGTGGAAGATCGGAGACGTCGAAGTCGTCCGCATCGTCGAGGTCGACGCGCACGAAGATCCTTTCGAAGTGCTGATGCCCGGCGCGACGCCAGAGATCGCCAAGCAGTACGGCTGGCTTTTCCCCAACTTCGCGACGCCGGATGGCCGCATGAAGATTTCGTTTCAGGCTTTCGTTCTCCGCTCCGGCACGGAAAAGATCATGATCGACACCTGTATCGGCAACGATCGCCAGCGCGAGTACCCGATATTCACGAACATGCAGACCTCGTTCATCGAAGACCTAACCATCGCCGGATACGCGCCGGAAACGGTTGCAAAAGTCTTGTGCACGCATATGCATTTCGATCATGTCGGCTGGAACACGCGGAAAGTGAATGGCCGCTGGGTGCCTACCTTCCCGAATGCACGTTATTTGTTTGGCCTTAAGGAATATGAGCATTGGCAAATGCTCAAGCGCACGGGCGGCTATCATGACTTCACGCACTTGGCGGATTCGATCGATCCGATCATCAGTGCCGGCCTCGCCGACTTCATCGAGCCAGATATCAAGCTCACGGATGAAATCACGCTCGTGCCGACTCCTGGACATACGCCGGGCCATGTCAGCGTGCATATTTCGTCAAAGGGACAAGAAGGCTTCATTACCGGCGACATGATGCATCATCCGCTCCAGCTGGCCGAATCTGACCGTGTCGGCAATTTCGACATGGACAAGGAACAAGGCGTGAAGACGCGTAAAGCCATGTTCGAGCGCCTCGGCGGCAAGAAGATATTGATCATCGGCAGTCATTTCTCCGATCCGACCGCCGGCTATATTGTCCGCGACAAAAAGAATTGGCGTTTCGAAGTTCAGTGATCGTAACGAGCCACCGTTCTCCCTGTTGCGGGAGGGAAAACATCGGGATGCCTCCAATGACCTGTGATCTCCACAAGCAAGAGGTCCTGATAAGGGGCGGCGGCGAGGGAACTGAGGCCGCTGCTTCAGTCGTCTTCGCGGGTTCTTAAATTCGATCGGGAGCGAAACAATGCTGCGTCTCGAAGGGCAGGTTGCGTTCGTCACGGGTGCCGGGCGCGGGATTGGGCAGGCCATGGCCCTCGCGTTCGCGGCGGAGGGCGCGATTCTTGGTGTGGCGGATATTAACGGAGTTACTGCCGCCGCAACGGTACGCGAAATCGAGAAAAGTTCAAGGACCGCTCGCGCTTTCCCGATCGACGTCAGCCGCCGGGAAGACGTGCTCCGCGCCGTAGATCAGTTCGTTTCGGAATTCGGCCGCCTTGATATCGTGGCCAATAACGCGATCGTGTTCCGTAGCGAACCCGTCTCGGAGGTACGAGAGGACACGGTCGAGAAGATGATTTCGGTAGGATTGAAGTCGATCTTTTGGACGGCGCAAGCGGCTCTGCTGCACATGGATCCGGAGCGCGGCGGCGTGATCATCAACAACACGTCGCCCGTGGCAGAGGTCGGCGTCCCTCGCTCAAGCGTCTATTCGGCAATTAAGGGCGGGGTATCATCCTTAACTCGTTCGCTGGCCATCGAATTCGGTCCCCGCCGAATTCGCGTCAACGCCGTATGCCCGAGCTCGGTGCCAACGCCGGGTGCGCGCGAATTGAACAACAATGACGACGCCGTATACGAGGCTCGGCGGCGGCGAACGCCGCTGGGTCGCCTAGGTACTGCCGAGGACATTGCGTCCGCCGCTGTATTTCTCGCTTCAGCGGATGCCTCTTTCATCACGGCAGCGGTGTTACGAATCGACGGCGGGGCCACTGTGTACGGCGGGGCTTGAGGGACAAAGCGGGCTAAAGGCCGCTCATTGGCGCGGCCGGGTGGGCATGTTCTTCACCAGCCAATCGGAGATGTTCCTGGCGTAGGCTTCTGCGATCGGGCCCGGCGTCAAATAGTGGCTCGCGCCCGGGACCCAGATTAGGTCGCGCTGCGGCGACGCTGTCAAGCTGTCGTAAATCGTCTTGGCATTCGGCGGAAAAGAAATCTCGTCCTTGTCTCCGTGGATC